>PJUK01000117.1_pt1 | contig 53720 bp, 53 predicted proteins | sample 1512211 | NCBI WGS metagenome assembly PJUK01 (sample SAMN08177668, study PRJNA422409) | Feces metagenome, whole genome shotgun sequencing project. | reverse complement strand
GTGCCTGCGCCGACCCCCTCAGTCGCTCCGCGACAGCTCCCCCAGAGGGGGAGCATCTGCGGCGATAGATCCTCCCCCTCTGGGGGAGGTGGCCCGGAGGGCCGGAGGGGGTCAGCGCCGGCGTTAAGATCCCAACCCTCAAGGAACCTCCCCCCGTGGGGGAGGCGATCGCGCAGCGATCGGTGGGGGGAGTGACTGCGAAACCGGCCGCCGCCTCGAAAGCTGAAACCGGCCCCCCACCGGCCTTCGGCCGCCTCCCCCACAGGGGGAGGTTCGCCGATCAAGACCCCCCCTTCAGGGGGAGCGTCCAAAGGCCACCACGAGAAAGCCCCGTCTCGGAAACCCTTTGTCACAAAACCCGCTGCGTCGCAGCAAAGACGCCACCCCAACTTCCATGGTGCGTGGCGGTTCAGGCCGCGCGCGCCGCGGCGTCCGTTACCCCTTTCCCCGGACGCCGCGGCCATCGCATGGAGGTTCCTCTTGGAACAGTTTCTCGAACGCGCCGCCCTTTTCCGCGGCCAAGTCTTCCCGGCTCAAAGCGCGCTGTACGAGCGCCTGGCCAGCCACGGCCAGAGCCCCTCGGCCCTGATGATCTCGTGCGCCGACTCGCGCGTCGTGCCCGAGCTCATCACCCAAGCCAATCCCGGCGACCTGTTCGTCTGCCGCAACGCCGGCAACATCGTCCCGCCGTTCAGCCAGGCCAACGGCGGCGTCTCGTCGGCCGTTGAATACGCCGTCATGGCGCTGGGCGTTCGCGACATCGTCGTCTGCGGCCACTCCGACTGCGGCGCCATGAAGGCGTTCTCGAACCCGGCCGCTCTCGAGAAGATGCCGAACGTGGCCGCCTGGCTGCGCCACGCCCACGCCGCCCACAGCGTCGTCTGCAACGCCTATCACGGCCTGGACGAGCACGGCACGACCCGCGCCCTGTCGCTGGAAAACGTGGTGGTCCAGATCAATCATCTGCGCACCCACCCGTCGGTGGCTTCGGCGATCGCCCAGGGCAAGCTGACCCTGCACGGCTGGTTCTTCGAGATCGAGACCGGCCAGATCCAGGCCTACAACGGCGACACCGGCCAGTTCGAACTGGTCCGTGAAGGCTCGCCCCTGCCCGTCGCGCAGCGTCCGGCCAAGCGCATGGTCGCCGCCGACCATCTGGGCATCGCGGCAGAATGAGCAACTCCGCCGTTTCCTCCCCGAACGGCGCGAAGCAAGGGTTCGGCGCGATCTTCTCGCGTGACCTGACCGCCTCGATCGTCGTCTTCCTCGTGGCGATGCCCCTCTGCATGGGCATCGCCGTCGCCTCGGGCGTTCCGGCCGAGCGCGGCCTGATCACCGGCATCATCGGCGGCATCGTCGTCGGCGCCCTCGCCGGTTCGCCCCTGCAGGTCAGCGGCCCCGCCGCCGGCCTGGCGGTCATCGTGTTCGAGATCGTGGCCAAGCACGGCCTGTCGACCCTCGGGCCGATCCTCGTGCTTGCCGGCCTCGTCCAGCTGGCCGCCGGCGCCCTGCGCATGGGCCAGTGGTTCCGCGCCATCTCGCCGGCCGTCGTGCACGGCATGCTCGCCGGCATCGGCGTGCTGATCGTGGCGGGCCAGTTCCACGTGCTGTTCGGCGACAAGCCGCGCGCCAACGGCCTGGAGAACCTCCTGGCCATTCCCGGCGCGATCACCAGCCTGTCGATCTCGACCTTCGGCGGCGCCGAAGCGGCCCTGCTGGTCGGCGTGGTCACCATCGGTTCGATCCTGCTCTGGGAGAAGATCCGTCCGGCCAAGCTGAAGCTGGTTCCCGGCGCCCTGCTGGGCGTGCTGGCCGGCACCTTCGTGGCCATGGGCTTTGGTCTCGACGTGCAGAAGATCGCCGTTCCGGAATCGATCGCCGGCGCGATCGCGATCCCGGGCGCGGCCGACTTCGCCAAGCTCGCCGATCCGATGATCATCCTCACCGCCGTGGCGGTGGCGTTCATCGCCTCGGCCGAGACCCTGCTGTCGGCGGCCGCCGTCGACCGCATGCACGATGGTCCGCGCACCAAGTACAACAAGGAGCTGGGCGCCCAGGGCGTCGGCAACCTGCTGTGCGGCCTCGTCGGCGCCCTGCCGATGACCGGCGTGATCGTGCGCAGCTCGGCCAACGTCCAGGCCGGCGCCGTCACCCGCGCCTCGGCCATCCTGCACGGCGTCTGGATCCTGGCCTTCGTCGCCCTGCTGCCCTTCGTCCTGCGTCAGGTCCCCAGCGCCGCCCTCGCCGGCGTGCTGGTGGTCACCGGCTGGAAGCTGGTCAGCCTGGACCACGTCCGCCACCTGTTCGCCCGCTACGGCCTGCTGCCGGCGCTGATCTGGGCCGCGACCTTCGTCATGGTCGTCGCCACCGACCTGCTGACCGGCGTGCTGGTGGGCCTGGCCCTGACCGTCGTCGAACTGCTGCCGAACCTGAAGCGCATGCGCCTCAAGATCGCCCAGCAGAACCTCGGCGAGAAGGAACAGGAAATCCGCCTCGAGGGCGCGGCGACCTTCGTGCAGCTGCCGAAGATCACCAAGGCCCTGGACGCGGCTCCCGACGGCGGCGTCGTCCGCCTCGACACCCGCGCCCTGACCGTGCTCGACCACACCACCACCGAGGTGCTGAGCGAGTGGGTCAAGAGCAAGGAGCGCACCGGCTCCAAGGTCGAACTGCCCAACGCCTGCGTGTTCGGCGAACGGCTGCGGGCCGCCGGCGCCCACTGACCTCACCCAGTCGCCCCGGGGCCGAGTCCGCTCGGTCCCGGGGTTCTTTTTTTGCCTGAAGATCCCCAGAGACCCGAGATGAACAAGGCCCAGGAACGCGCCGCCGACATGGCGGCCCAGGTGCTTTGCGCCTATCTGCAGAACAACATCGTCTCGGCCGACGAACTGCCCGACCTCGCCGCCCGCACCTATGCGGCGCTGGAAGCCGTGTTCTCCATGCCGACCGGCGATCCGGTCGAACGGCCCAGCCCCGACGAGATCGCCGCCAGCGTCACCCAGGACGCCATCGTCAGCTTCGAGAACGGCCGCCGCTATCGCTCGCTGAAGCGCCACCTCAACAGCCTCGGCCTCACCGAGGAGGAGTATCGCTCCAAGTGGGGCCTGCCGGACGACTACCCCACGGTCGCCGCCAGCTTCTCGGACCTGCGGTCCAACGTGGCCCGGGCCAATCGCTTCGGAACGCGTCGCTAGAAAAGCAGAAGGCCCGCCGGTTTCGGCGGGCCTTCTTCATGTTCACCAGGCGCCCGTGTTGGGCATCGAGACCCACGGCTCGGCCGGTTCGAGGTGGCCGTTCTGCAGCAGCTCCACCGAGATGCCGTCCGGCGAGCGCACGAACGCCATGTGGCCGTCGCGCGGCGGGCGGTTGATGGTCACGCCCAGGTCGGCCAGGCGCTGGCAGGCGGCGTAGATGTCGTCGACCTGATAGGCCAGGTGGCCGAAGTTGCGGCCGCCCTGATAGTCTTCCGGGTCCCAATTGTAGGTCAGCTCGACCAGCGGAGCCTTACGCTCCTTGGCGTTGTCGGCGTCGCCCGGCGCGGCCAGGAACACCAGCGTGAACCGGCCCTTCTCGTTCTCCATGCGGTACATCTCCTGCAGGCCCAGGCCCTCGCAGTAGAAGCGCAGCGAAGCATCGATGTCCTTCACGCGGACCATGGTGTGCAGATAGCGCAAGGCGGCCTCCAGATGTTGCGAAGCGCCGATATAGCCGATCGTCTACTGCGCCGCGACCTTGCCGCGCGTCTGACGCCGCCAGAGCGCCGCGTACTCGCCGTCGGCCGCCAGCAGCGCCGCGTGCGGGCCGCGCTCGACCACCTTGCCCCGGCGCAGCACCAGGATCTCGTCGGCGTCGGCGATGGTCGACAGCCGGTGGGCCACGACCAGGGTCGTGCGCCCTTCCCTGGCCTTGCGCAAGGTCGCCTGGATCGCCGCCTCGGTGCGGCTGTCCAGCGCGCTGGTGGCCTCGTCCAGGATCAGCACGCGCGGATCGGCCAGCAGGGCGCGGGCGATGCCCACGCGCTGGCGCTCGCCGCCGGACAGCTTCAATCCCCGCTCGCCGACCCTGGTGGCCATGCCTTCCGGCAGCCCGCCGATGAAGTCGCCGAGCTCGGCGGCGCGGGCCGCGCCCCAGACCTCGTCCTCCGTCGCGTCGGGGCGGCCAAACGCGATGTTGGCCGCGATCGTGTCGTTGAACAGAGCCACGTCCTGCGGCACCAGCGCCACCGCCCGCCGCAGCGAGGCCTGGGTCAGGTCGCGCAGATCATGGCCGTCCAGCGTCACCCGGCCGGCCTGCGGATCGATCATCCGCAGGGCCAGGCGCACCAGCGTCGTCTTGCCGGCGCCCGACGGGCCGACGATGGCCACCGTCTGGCCGGGCGCGGCGGCGAAGCTGACCTCGGCCAGCCCGTCGGAACGCGCGCCGTGGCGGAAGGAGACGCTCTCGAAGGCCACGGCTCCGCCCCGCCAGTCGCCCGCCGGCGGCAGGCCGACGGCGTCCGGCGCGTCGGCGACGTCCGCCCCCTGCCGGCGCAGGTCCATCATCGCCTCCATGTCGATGAACGACTGGCGGATCTCGCGATAGGCGAAGCCCAGGAAGTTCAGCGGCTGGTACAGGTTCACCAGGATCAGCACGACGGCGGTGATGTCGCCCGGTCCGATCCGGCCGTGGGCGGCTTCCGAGCCGGCCAGGACGGCCATGACCGCCAGGCCAAGGCTCATGATCGCCGACTGCACGACGTTGAGCAGCGACAGCGAGTTGGTCGCCTTGATCTGCGCTTCGCCGTAGGTCGTAAGCGCCCGCTCGTAGGCGCCGACGGCCCGGGCCTCGGCCCCGAAGGTCTTGACCGTCTCGTAGTTCAGAAGGGCGTCCACGGCCCGGCCGGCGGCTTCGGCGTCGGCCTCGTTCAGCTCGCGCCGGTGGGCGATGCGCCAGTTCGAGATCGAGAAGGTCAGGACGCCGTAGATCACCACGGTGACGATCGCGGTGGCCGCGAACCGCCAGTCATAGGCGCGCGCCAGGACGACGGCCGCCAGGGCCAGCTCCACCAGGGTCGGAACGATGTTGAAGACCAGGCCCCGGATCAGGAAGTCCATGGCCCGTGCGCCGCGGTCGATGGTCCGCGACAGGGCGCCGGTCCGCTTGGTCTGGTGGAAGTCGATCGACATCGACAGGGCGTGGGCGAAGGTCTCGGTCGCCGCCCGGTTCTGGGCGGCCTGGGCCACCGGGGTGAATACAGCGTCTCTCGCCTGCGGCGCCGCGGCCGAGATGAACCGCACGCCGGCCCAGCCCAGCGCCAGCGCGGCGAAGGACAGGGTGACCTGGATCGCCGCCCCCTGCCCGGCCGTCAGCCGGTTGACCGCCGCGCCCAGCAGCAGCGGCGCGGCCACGCCCAGGGCCTTGCCGGCGAAGGTCAGGGCCAGGGCCGCCACCAGCCGCCAGGTCAGGCCCGGCGCCCGTGACCGCAGGACGAGCCGCAGCAGTTCGGCCAGGGCGGCCCAGCCGGACACCGGCTTGGCCGTATCGGGGGCTGTGCGGGCACTGTCGCGGCCGGCGGAGGCGTAGCCCCTCACCGCGTCGCTCCGGGCGCGTAGAGCACGGTGGTCTGAACGCCGCCCCCGGGGGTCATCCAGTCGGCGCGCCAGGCGCCGTCCAGGCGTTCGGCGTGAAGGGGACCTGCGGTCAGGGCGGCGGGCGGCGAGACGGCGATGCGCACCAGATCCTCGCCGCCTTCGCCCGCGACCTGCACGGCGTGCTCGCCATGGCCCAGCGGACGGGTCAGCGAGAAGCTGAAGCGCCCCTGCGCGTCGACCTTGGCCTCGGCCTGGGTCACTCGGTCCACGCGGACACCGAAGCCGGCGCCCGGCCGCCCGACACCCGAGATCACCGCGCCGCCGTCCTGATCGTAGTCGATGGCCAGAATCCGCAGGGAATCGGAGGGCCCCGACAGCGGCTCGGATCCGCCGCCGGCCTTCAGCAGCGCCACCATGCCCTCCGGCGTGACCAGGACGTAGCCTTCGGCCTGCACGGTCCGGCCCTCGCGGGTCATCGAAAGGCCAAACAGCCGGGGCTCCGGAGCGCCGGCCAGCACCGCTCGCCACAGGCCCGCGGCATCAGCCTCGACGCTGGTGGCTTCTCCCGTCGGCGAGCCAAGACGCACCGAGGCCCCGGCGGTCGCCGATCCGGACAGCGCCACCCCGCCGCCCTGGATGGCCGCGGTGACCACCTTGGGCGGGGCCAGGTAGGCCGCTTCGGGGTCGCGGGTCGGCTGGGCGGCCGGCGCGGCGCGGCCCCAGTCGCGTCGTCCCTCCTCGCCGCACGCCGCGAGGGCGACGACAAGAACCAGGGCCAGCGGCCACGGCTTGAAAGCGGCCTTGCGAATCCCGATCATGCGCCTTCCAAATCCTGGGCCGGCCAAGCTGGCCTGAACCCGAAACGCCATGGCGCGCCCTTCCCGACGGGAGCCGCGCCTTTTCTTTTGTTGGAGTGGACGACGATGCCCGACCTGTCTAGCCGCCTGGGGTCGGTCTGTGTCTACTGCGGCTCTTCGAACACGGCTGACCCGGCCTATCTGGAGGCCGCCCACCAGATCGGCGGCGACTTCGCCCGCGCGGGCCTCAAGCTGGTCTACGGCGGCGGCGGCGTGGGCCTGATGGGCGCGGCGGCCCGCGGCGCGCACGAGGCCGGCGGCGCCGTGCTCGGGATCATCCCGGAGTTCCTTCGCGGCCGCGAGAAGCCGTTCGACGACGTCGAGACGGTGATCGTCACCTCGATGCACGAGCGCAAGATGCTGATGTTCGAGCGCTCGGACGCTTTCGTCGTGCTTCCGGGCGGCATCGGCACCCTGGAAGAGATCATCGAGCTGCTGTCGTGGCGTCGCCTCGACCTGCATCGCAAGCCGATCGTCTTCCACAATCCCGACGGCTTCTGGGACCCGCTTTTCACGCTGCTCAAGCACACCATCGATCGCGGCTTGACCCCGCCCGCCCTGACCACGGCGTGGGTGTCGGTGGAAGCGGCCGAGGATGTCACTCCGGCCTTGCTGGCATGGGGATTGGACGTTGATCGAGATCGCGAGATCGACGTTCGGCGATTGACTTAGTTTTCAATAACAACGAACAATGTGATCAGCGTCCACTTACAAATAGGACGCGGGGATAGGAGATGTCCATGCGTATGCTTGTGCTCGGCGTTCTCGCCGCAGCTTCCTTCGCGGGCGCGGCCCAGGCCGCGTCTTCGGAAGGCGCCATGCTCGTTCTGAAGGCGCCGCCGGCCAAGGCCGAACTGATCCAGGACGGGGCCATGTGGCGCTGCACCGGAACGGTCTGCAAGGCCCCGGCCGTGAAGGCCATGCCGGCCGTTCGCAGCTGCCGCAAGATCGTGGCGGAACTGGGCGCCGTTTCGGCCTTCACCTGGCGCGGCGAGGCGCTCGACGCCGCCGGGGTCGAAGAGTGCAACACGGCCGCCAAGCCGTAAGCCTTCTCGCAATCGTGGAATTCGACGCCATCCCGGCTCCTCCGGGATGGCGTTTTCTTTGGACGCTACTTCTTGTCCGAAGCCTTGGGCGGCTGCGACTGTTGCGGCGGCTTGGCGCCGCCGGGGCGAGGCCCGACCAGCAACCCGCCCATCAGGGCGAAGGACAGCATGGCGTGGCTCATCTTCGTTACGTTCATGGCGGCGTCTCCTTGACCAGCCAGGAGCGCCCGCAAGCGCTCCACGTGTTACGGGACCGGCTCCGCGACCGATCCAGCCAGAAAGAGACGCGCGCGGCTTACAGGGACTCGCACCCTCCTAGTCGTCAGCGCGTCGGGCAAAGCATGCGCCCAAGCGAAAGCATGACAAGAGAAATATTCCGAACCCGGACGATATCAGCGTACGGACGATTGACTTGATCGCCCCTGAAGAGCCGGCCGTCGATACTTTCCGCCCACATACGACCTAGTGCAAAGTCGCGCCGTCTCGGGCCGGCAGGTCCATGGTCGCGACCGCGTCGCCCGAACCGGGCTTGCCGGCCGAGGCGATGATGTTGGCCGCCGCCCGCAGCATCACCGGCTCGATGCGCTCGGCTTCGCAGCCCACCAGTTCCGCGGCCAGTTCCGGCAGGTCGGCGCACAGGCGCAGCTGGCCGGCGATCCTTTGCAAGGCATAGCTTTCCTCGAGGCCCGGATCGTTGGCCACCACGCCCACCAACAGCGAAAGCGCGGTCTCCAGCTTGTCGGCCCGGGCCTTGGCCTCGCGCGCCTGGTCGAGCAGCAGGCGCGCGCTGGAATCCATCGCCTCCAGCGTGTCGGCCAGTTTTTCCGGGGACAGGCCCATCAGCATTTCGGGGCGGAGCATCGCGTTCACCGTGCAGTCCATCGAGTGTTCTGCTGCGTTGAACGGTCGCACCCCGTCGGGCTGGGCGGTGAAAATGAGGCCGGAACGAGAAAGGCCGCCCGCGTCGGCGTGACGCGGGCGGCCCCGGCTCGAAACCTTAGGCGTTCAGTGGACGGCTTACGCCGCCGCGCCGAACGACAGGCCCTCGTAGCGGCGCAGGTGGTGATCCACCGAACCGAACAGGCCCTCGATGATCGTGCCCCGCTTGAAGTAGTGGCCGATGGCCAGCTCGTCGGTCATGCCCATGCCGCCATGGATCTGGATGGCGTTCTGGCCGACGAACTTGAGCGCGCGGCCGATGCGCACCTTGGCGGCCGACACCGCCTTGGCGCGTTCGGCGTCGCTTTCATCGAGCTTGATGGTGGCCATGTAGGTCATCGACACCGACTGCTCCAGCTCGATGAACATGTCGACCATGCGGTGCTGCAGCACCTGGAAGTCGGCGATCGCGCGGCCGAACTGCTTGCGTTGCTTGGCGTAGTCCAGCGTGCCCTCGTGCAGCTTGCGCAGCACGCCCACGCCTTCGGCCAGGCTGGCGGCGGTGGCTTCGTCGATCACCTTCTCGACCAGCGGCAGGCCGCCGCCTTCATGGCCGACGAGGGCGTCTGCCGGGATCGAGACGTTCTCGAAATAGACCTCCGAGGCGCGCCCGCCGTCGACCGTCGGATAGTCGCGGGTGACCACGCCCGGCAGGCTCTTGTCGATAAGGAATACCGACACGCCCGAAGCCTCGCGCTGGGAGCCGCCGGTGCGGGCGGTGACCACCAGGTGGCTGGCGAACGGCGCGCCGACCACCACGGCCTTGTGGCCGTTGAGGATCCAGCCCGAACCGTCCTTCTTGGCGGTCGTCTTGAGGTCGCTCCAGGTGTAGCGGCCCTGGGGTTCGGCATAGGCGAAGGCGATGGTGGTGGTTCCGGCCACGACGCCCTCGATCACCGAGGCGGCGCTCGCATAGCCCGAGTGCTTCATGAAGCCGCCGCCGATGACGACCGTGCCCAGATAGGGCTCGATGACCAGCGCTTTGCCGAACTCTTCCATGATGATCATGTTGTCGATCGCGCCGCCGCCCAGGCCGCCAAGCTCCTCGCTGAACGAGGCGCCCAGGATGCCGAGCTCTTCGGCGAAGGCCTGCCAGTAGTCGGCGCGCCAGCCGGCGTCCGAGGCGACGATCTTGCGGCGGGTCTCGAAGTCGTACTTGTCCTGCAGGAAGCTCGCGACCGTGTCGCGGACCATCGACTGCTCTTCGGTGAAGTTGAAGTCCATCCCTGAAGTCCCTTGTTCTCAAGGCTCCGAGGCCGCATTTCGCCAGGCCTGCCAGGAGCGCATCGGATTGATTTGCGAAGCGCCCTCCCCGTTTCCAGGGAGGGCGGAGGCCTAGGTCAGAGCCCCAGCACCATCTTGGCGATGATGTTGCGCTGGATCTCGTTGGAGCCGCCGTAGATCGAGGTCTTGCGGACGTTGAAATAGGTCGGCGCGGCGCGGTGGGCGAAGTCGGGACCGATGGGATGGGCGTTGTCGCCGTCCTTCGGGAAGCCGCGGAAGTAAGGCGCGCCATAGTGGCCGGCCGCCTCCAGGGCCAGTTCGGTGATCCGCTGCTGGATCTCGGTGCCCTTGATCTTCAGGACGCTGGATTCGGGACCGGGGCCCTTGCCCGCCGCTTCGCCGGCCAGGGTGCGCAGTTCGGTGTATTCCAGGGCGGCCAGGTCGATCTCCAGCTCGGCGATCTTGCGCTTGAACATCGGGTCGCGGATGAGGGCGTCGCCGTCGTCCGACAGTTCGGTCGAGGCGATCTGGCGGATGCGCTCGATGCCGCGCTTGGAGCGCGCGACGCCGGCGATGCCGGAGCGCTCGTGGGCCAGCAGGAACTTGGCGCAGGTCCAGCCCTTGTTCTCGTCGAAGATGCGGTTTTCGACCGGCACCTTGACGTTCTCGAGCCAGACTTCGTTGACCTCGTGTTCGCCGCCCAGGGTGATGATCGGCCGCACGGTCACGCCGGGCGACTTCATGTCGATCAGCAGGAACGAGATGCCCTCCTGGATCTTGGCGTTCGGATCGGTGCGAACCAGGCAGAAGATCCAGTCGCCGTGCTGGGCCAGCGTGGTCCAGGTCTTCTGGCCGTTGACCAGGTAGTATTCCTTGCCGTCGTCGCCGGTGAAGCGTTCGGCCTTGGTCTTCAGGCTGGCCAGGTCCGAACCGGCGCCTGGCTCGCTATAGCCTTGCGACCACCAGATCTCGCCCGACAGGGTCGGCGGCAGGAAGCGTTCCTTCTGCTCGGGCGTGCCGAAGGTGTAGATCACCGGCCCGACCATGTTGATGCCGAACGGCAGGATCGGCACGCAGTCGGCGCGGGCGGTCTCTTCCGACCAGATATAGCGCTGCACCGAGGTCCAGCCCGGGCCGCCGTACTTCTGCGGCCAGGCCGGCGCGACCCAGCCCTTGTCGGCCAGGGTGCGGTGCCAGGAGAGGAAGTCCTCCTTGGACATCTCCTCGCCCTCTTCCTGGCGCTCGCGCAGGCCTTCCGGATAGTTCTGCGCGATGAAGGCGCGAACCTCGTCGCGGAAGGCCAGGTCTTCGGGCGAAAAATCGAGGTTCATAGCGCGCTCCCGAACAGGCCGGCTGAGCCGGCGTCTTGTTGTTTCGGGAGGATGATAGGGGTCGAACGAGCGTTTGGAAAGATGACGCGAAGGTCAACGTAAACGTCGTTCACCCATCACGGTCAGCGCACCTCGCAGGCCAGCCGCACCAGGGCCAGGGCCGACACGCCGCCCACGCCCTCCTCGTCCTCGATCTCCAGCGAGACCAGGGGCGTCTTGCCCAGCGCCGCCAGCAGGCGGCCATGGCCGGCTCCGCCGACGTGGGCGGCGACGACGTGGGCGATCAGGTCGGGATCGATCGCGTGCAGGACGGCGGCGGCGGCGGTCGCGGCGTAGCCGTCGAGCAGCACCGGGATCTTCTGCACCCGGGCGGCCAGGATGGCTCCGGCCACGGCGGCGGTCTCGCGGCCGCCCAGCTGGCGCAGAACTTCCAGCGGATCGGAAAGATCGCCCTCGCCGCGCGCACGCTCCACAGCGGCGGCGACATCGGCGACGGCCTCGCCGACGGCCCAGTCCGAAGCCTCGCCGCCCAGCAGCGCCAGGGCGATGGCGGCCGCGTCGCGATGGGCCTCAGCGGCGATGACGCCGGGGATCAGCAGGTCGGGCTGCTTGGCCAGGGCCTCCATGCCGAAGGCCATGGTGGCGGCGCATTCCTTTTCGCTCATCGAGGCCTTCTGGCGCGCATCCGGCGTCGGGCGGTCGATGGCCAGGTCGAAGGCTTCCAGGCCCGCGCCCTGCGAGCCGGCCATGCGGCTGACGGAGGCGCCGCCGGCGGCGATGGTCTCGAGGCGGTCACGGGCATAGCCGCGCGGACCAACGCCCTGCCTGGCCCCCGCGTAGAGAGCGACCACGGGACGATTGACCGAGGGCGGCGTACGGCCGGTCCAGGCCGTGAGCCAGGCCGAGATCTCGGCAAGCCGGCCGCCATCGGCCGGCGGTACGAAAACGCCCGGCGCCGGAAGATCGGCGGCCAGGCGGCGGATGTCGGCGAAGGGCGAAGCGGCGGCGGAAGCGGTCATGGCCGCCGACTTAAGCCAGTCCGCGCCCGATGCAAGCGCATAGGACGCGGAACGTGCTCGAAGAGACGGCCCGTAGGCCGCCTCCCCGTATGGATCAGCTGGCGGTCAGGCCCTTGCAGGTCACGTCGCGCTCTTCGATCAGGGCGGCCTTGGCCGTCTCGTCGGCCTTCGAAGCCGCGCGCTTGGCGTCGTTGCGGGCCGCGTCGGCGCGGTCGGAGGTGTAGGTGTGGCGACCGGCGCGCTGGTCCTTGATCACCTGCTTCAGCGCCGCCGGATCGGCCTCGCCCAGGGTCTTGGCCTCGGTCAGGCCCAGGCAGCGGTTGGCCTGGATGAACTGGGCGTCGGTCAGGCGCTCGGCGGCGAGAGCCGGAGCGGCGACGGCGGCGATCGAGGCGGCGGCGAACAGGACAGTGGCGATACGCATGGTGGTTCCCTCTTGATTGAAAAATCTGGACACAGAGCCGCATCGCGTCTGGCGACTTGCGCCGGACGCCGCGGATGGCGAAATTCGGTCATGACTTCAGAAACCCGCCCGCCTCGCCCAATCGTCACGCCTTGCGTCAAGGTGTGCGCCGTGGATGGTGCGTCCGGCTTCTGCCTCGGTTGCCGGCGGACCCTGCAGGAGATCGCCGGCTGGTCGCGCTACAGCGACGAAGAACGTGCGGCGATCATGGCCGCCCTGCCCCTTCGCCCCGATCCGATGGAAAGCCTGATGGCCGCCCAGCCGGGTGCGCGCGGTTGATTGAACTTCAGGTTCTCAAAAGCATTCCCTGGCTTTGCATCTAAGTTCTCCCCGAAGCGTCCATTCGACGAAGAGGAAGATGCCGCCCCCAGCTGCAGCTTTGAAGTTAAATCCAGTCCATGAACTTTATTACACATTGGCCAGCCAATGTTACGGCGAGTTAATTGGAAAGATGGTCAGGACATTGTTAACCAAGTAAATTCGTCACCAGATTCACCGCTTGCAAACGCCTTCGCGCCTAAGGTGCGAGGCAAGGGTCGTAGAAACGACCACAAAGCCTGCAAGGCGGGGTGTCTTCGATGTTCAAGTTCACGGCGATCGCGATTGTCGGTGCGCTGTCTGCGGTGGGCGCGGCAAAGGCCGTGACCTCGCTGGACAGCACGCTCCGTCAGTCCCCGCACACCGTCCCCGCCACCGCGGCGGCCGCCACGCTCGGCGACGCGGGCGGAGCCGGCGCCGCGCAACTGACCAAGGGTCCCGACGGTCATTTCTGGGCCGAGGCCAAGGTCGACGGCCGCGCGGTTCGCTTTCTCGTCGACACCGGCGCCACCGCCGTCTCGCTCAGCAAGGCCGACGCCCAGCGCCTGGGCATCGACGTCAGCAAGCTGAACTACGAATACGACGTCGTCACCGCCGATGGCCGCACGCGCGCGGCCTCGGTGAAGCTGGGCAGCGTGGCGATCGCCGGCGCCAAGGTGGCCAATGTCGACGCCCTGGTCATCGAGAGCGGTCTGGAGACCTCGCTGCTGGGCATGAGCTATCTGGGCCGCCTGTCGCGGTTCGAGGCCACCCCGCGGTCGCTGATCCTCCACCCCTGAGGCCGACCGGGCGCATGATCGCCCGGAATTCTTGCACGATCCTGCAAGAGCGCTTCCGCCCGCATGGGCGCCGGCGCGAGTTTGCGCTAACCTAGGGTCATGCTCATCAACTCAGCGCCAGCTCAGGCTGGCTGCCCTCGCCATCCCGCTCTGGCCGAGGCGATTGAACGATCCGTCACGACCGACGGCGTTCACCCGACCGCGATCGGCGGCATGTGGCTGGCCCGCATGTCGCAGCCGAGCCCGCCCGTGCACGGCGTGCACGAGGCCGCCGTCTGCATCATCGCCCAGGGTCGCAAGCAGGTGATGCTCGGCGAGGAAGTCTACATCTACGACCACGCACGCTTCCTCGTCGTGTCGGTCGACGTGCCCGTCGTCGGCCAGGTCATCGAGGCCAGCTCGGACGCGCCCTATCTCTGCGTCCGCCTCGACATCGATCCGCGTCGGCTGAACGAGCTGATCCTCGAGATCGACCCGGGCCCCGTCCGCAACGCGCCCGCGCCCAGCCTCGCGCTCGGCGCCACCACGCCCGAGCTGTTCGACGCCATCGTGCGGCTGGTGAGGCTGCTGGAGACGCCCGCCGACATTCCGGTGCTGGCCCCGCTGATCCAGCGCGAGATCCTCTATCGCCTGCTGCGCACCGACCAGGGGCCGCGCCTGCGCGAGATCGCCGCCTGCGAAAGCCGCCTGGGGCAGGTCTCGCGCGCCATTCACTGGCTGAAGACCAACTATCAGCGCCCGTTCCGCATAGAGACGCTGGCGGCCGAGGCGCGGATGAGCCCCTCGGCGCTGCACCAGCACTTCAAGGCGATCACGGCGATGAGCCCGCTGCAGTACCAGAAGCAGCTGCGGCTGCAGGAGGCGCGGCGGCTGATCCTGGCCCAGGGCCTGGACGCCGCCACGGCCGGCCACAATGTCGGCTACGACAGCCCCTCGCAGTTCAGCCGCGAGTACAGCCGCCTGTTCGGGGCGCCGCCGCTGCGTGACGCCACGCGGCTGCGCACCCGGCCCGAGCTCGTCAGGACTGCGTGACCACGTCCCCTTCCTGGGAAGCGGCGGGCGCGACGCCCGCGGCGGCGTCGTAGGCGGCCTGGTCGAGAATGCCTTCCTGCTTGGCCACCAGCGTGGGCACCAAGGCCTGGCCGGCGACGTTCACCGCCGTGCGGCCCATGTCGAGGATCGGGTCGATGGCCAGCAGCAGGCCCGCGCCCTCGAGCGGCAGGCCCAGAGTCGACAAGGTCAGGGTCAGCATGACCGTGGCGCCGGTCAGGCCGGCGGTGGCCGCCGAGCCCAGCACCGAGACCGCGACGATCAGGGCGTAGTCCGTCAGCTCCAGCGGCAGGTGGTAGAACTGGGCGATGAAGATCGCCGACAGGGCCGGATAGATCGCCGCGCAGCCGTCCATCTTGGTCGTCGCGCCCAGCGGCACGGCGAAGGCGGCATAGGCCCGCGGCACGCCCAGGCCGCCTTCCGTGACCGTCTCGGTCACCGGCAGGGTGCCGATCGACGAGCGCGACACGAAGGCCAGCTGGATGGCCGGCCAGGCGCTGGCGAAGAACTTCAGCGGATTGAGGCCATGCGCGGTCAGCAGGATCGGGTAGACCACGAACAGCACGAGCGCGAGGCCCAGATAGATCGCGCCGGTGAAGGCGCCCAGCTGGCCCAGCGTGGTCCAGCCGTACTGCGCCACGGCGTTGCCCAGCAGGCCGACCGTGCCGATCGGCGTCAGGCGGATCACCCAGCTCAGCACCTTGCGCACGACCGCCAGGGCCGAGGCGTTGAAGGCCAGGAAGCCCTCGCCGGCCGGACCGACGCGCAGGGCGGCGATGCCGGCCGCCAGGGCGATGACCAGGATCTGCAGCACGTTGAACGACAGCGAGGTGCTGGCGCCGGCCTCGCCGACCTTGGTCGAGGCGTTCAGGCCCAGGATGTTGGACGGCACCAGGCTGGTCAGGAAGTCGAGCCACGAGCCGTTGGTGCGCGGCGCGGCTGCGGTGGCCACGTCGAGGGCCGCATGGGCGCCCGGCTGCAGGGTGACGCCCAGGGTGATGCCGATGGCTACGGCGATCAGGGCGGTGATCCCGAACCACAGCAGCGTCTTCCAGACCAGCCGCGCGGCGTTCTGCAGCTCGCGCAGGTTGGCGATGCTGGCCACGATGGCGGTGAAGACCAGCGGCGGCACCAGCACCCGCAGCAGCTGGATGAAGATCGAACCGACCTGGTGCAGCGCCTCGGCCAGGGCGTGCCCCGCCTGACCCTCGTCGACGCCGAGCCGGCGGGCCAGCAGGCCCAGCGCCAGGCCGACGACCATGCCGACGAGCACCTGCACGCCGAAGCCGCTGATGAAGCGGCTGGAAGGGGCTGTCGCCTGGGCCATGGGTCGTTCCTGCTCACATTCGGCGGTGATCAGCCGCCGTTCAACTCAAGAAGCACGCAAAGCCCGGCGACGACACGCACCACCAAGCTTCGAAACTGGAAATTCCTGCTCGCGCATATGAGCGCGGCGGTCGAACCAGTTTTTGTGCGATCCGGCGCCAGCCAAACTTAAAGCTCCACTGCTCCGATGGGAATTAAGGGCGGCGGCGTGTCACATGGTAAACGCGCCCCCGGCTCCCTAGGGTGGCCTCGCCCCTCCCCGTCTCGACTTTCCGGAGCCGCCATGAGCCTCTCCTTCCTGTTCGGCGCGATCATCGGATCCGGCCTGTTCATCCTGCTCGGCCGCGGCCCGGTGGAAAAGCTGCTGGCGGTGATCCAGGAGCGCGTCGGCAAGCGCTGAGAAGTTCCAAGCGACGCCGGCTGCTATTCGCCGCCGATACACGCGATCGTGTCGGAACGAAGTCTTGGGAAGCGCCTTTCTTCTGCATCAGACGCGCCAAGGCGCGCCAGGAAATGTTCAGGAGGCGCTCATGTCCATTCTCGCCTGGATCGTTCTGGGTCTCGTGGCCGGCTTCATCGCCAGCAAGCTCGTTAGCCGCAGCGGCGGCAGCCTGCTCGTCGATCTGGTGCTCGGCATCGTCGGCGCTCTGGTCGGCGGTTTCGTGTTCAACCAGTTCGGCGCCTCGGGCGTATCGGGCTTCAACCTCTACAGCCTGCTGGTGGCCACGGTCGGCGCGGTGATCGTGCTGGCCATCTATCACCTGCTGGCGGGCCGTCGCGCCTTGTAGTCAAGGCGACGCACCGAACGAAAAGACGCCTTCGGCCCGACGGCCGGAGGCGTTTTCTGTTGCGCCGACTAGCGAGATGTCCACCGGTGTCATATTCCTGGCGAAAACAGGTCGGGAGGACCACCCTTGGCTCACTACAGTCTGTTCGGGCGACTGGCCCTGGCCGCCACCGCGCTGACCGCCCTGATCGGTGCCGCCCCGCTGCGCCTCACGGTGGCCACGGACGGCAAGGCGGACCACAAGACGCTGCAGGCCGCCATCGACGCCCTGCCCGACACTGGCGGCGAGATCGCCATCGCGCCAGGGACCTATCGCGAGAAGCTGTCCATCGCCCGGGGCGGCGTGCGCCTGGTCGGCAAAGGCAAGCGGCCGCAGGACGTGGTGCTGGTCTACGGCGACGCTTCGGCGACCGTTGGCGGCACGCTGAAATCCTCTTCGGTGACGGTGTCGGGCGATGATTTCCTGGCCCGCAACCTGACCATCCAGAACGACTACCACCTCCACAACGACAAGCCCTCGCAGGCCGTCGCCCTGGCTCTGATGGGCGACCGGGCCCAGCTCTACAAGGTGCGCCTGCTGGGCGCGCAGGACACGCTCTACGCCGCCAGCCGCAAGGGCAAGCCGCCCAGCCGGCAGTACTTCCGCGACTGCTACGTCGAGGGCCACGTCGACTTCATCTTCGGCGACAGCAAGGCCGTGTTCGACCGCTGCACCATCCACGGCATCGCCAACGGCACGGTGATGATCACCGCCCAGAGCAAGAGCAGCCCCGAGCAGGACAGCGGCTACGTCTTCGACCGCTGCACGATCACCGCCGACCCGAAGGTGGGCGAGCTCTGGTTCGGGCGCGCCTGGCGTCCCTACGCCACCGTGGTCTTCCTGCGGACCAAGATCGACGCCGACCTGCAGCCCAAGGGCTGGCGGGAATGGACGCCGGGCAAGACCGACACCTTCAAGACGGCCTACTACGCCGAGTACGCCTCGACTGGCCGCGGGGCCAACCCCGCCGCGCGCGAGCCGACCGCCCACGCCCTGGACGCAAAAACGGCGGAGCGCTGGGCGCCCCGCCGCTTTCTCTCGGGACCGGACGGTTGGACGCCCGGCCGGTTCTAGAAAGGCCTCACTCCGCCGGAGCCGTGGCCAGTTCGTCCTGGGTGAACAGCGCCGGCGCCGGCTTGCGGGCCGACCAGCCGAAGGCGGCGATGACCAGGTAGCAGACCGCCGGCAGCAGGAAGGCCAGGCCGAGCCCGAAGTGATCGCCCAGCCAGCCGGTGGCCGGCGGGATCAGGGCGCCGCCGACGATGGCCATGCACAGCAGGCCCGAGGCCTGGGGCGTGCGGTGGCCCATGCCCTCGATGCCCAGGGTGAAGATGGTCGGGAACATGATCGAGTTGAAGAAGCCGATGGCGATCAGGGCGTAGCCGGCCTGCGGGCCGACGCTGAAGGCAGAGACCAGGATCAGCACGATGGCGGCCAGCGAGGCGATGGTCAGCACCTTGCCGGGCGAGACCTTGGCCAGGATGAAGCTGCCGAAGAAACGGCCGATCGTGGCGCCGCCCCAGTACCAGGCGACCATGCTGCCGGCCTTGGCCAGCGTCAGGCCCATGGTGTTGGACTGGGTCAGGTAGGTGGTCATGTAGGTGCCGATCGCCACCTCGGCGCCGACATAGACGAAGATGCACAGCACGGCGAAGGCCAGGCGCGGATACTTCAGCATGCCCAGCATCTCGCCGACGCCGACGGCCTTTTCGGCGCGCGGGGCGGCGGGGTTCTTGCGCAGCAGCCAGAACAGCACAGCCAGGGCCAGCAGCACGGCGGCGATGATCAGGTAGGGCGTCTGCACGGCCTGGGCCTGGGTGTGGCGCACGACGGCCAGCTGGGCGGCGGTCAGGGTGGCCGGATCCGGGGCCTTCTCGATATGGCTGAGGATCAGCGTCGCGCCGACGAAGGGCGCCAGGAAGGTGCCGACCGAATTGAGGAACTGGGCGAAGGTCAGGCGGGCCGAAGCGGTCTCGCTCTTGCCCAGGATGGCGACCAGCGGGTTGGCGGCCACCTGCAGGATGGTGATGCCCGAGGCCAGCACGAACAGCGCGGCCAGGAAGCCTTCGTAGACGCCGGCGTTGGCGGCCGGGGCGAACATCAGGCAGCCGATCATCATGATCAGCAGGCCGACCACGACGGTGCGCAGATAGCCGACCTTGGCCAGCAGGAAGCTCGCCGGCAGCGACACGACGGCATAGCCGATGAAGAAGGCGAACTGGGTCAGGCCGGTCTCGAAGTTGCTCAGCGAGAACAGCGACTTCAGCGCCGGAGCCACGAGGTCGACCAGACAGGTCGAGAAGCCCCAGGCAAAGAAAAGAAGAATCACGAAGGGCAGCAGCGCCTGCCCTTTTCCACTCGCACCGCCGCTCGCCGGCGACGTGCCGCCCATGCCTGCCATCTCTGTTTCACTCCCCTGTCCGTCTTTCGCGGGACGGCGTAGTCACTCCGAACGTGACAACGTTGTCAACCTCAAGACCGCTTCACTCCCCATTGAGACCGGTATCAACCGGAACCGCGAACCGGCCCCGCCGTTCAGATTTCGGCTGGGAGAACGGGCATGTCGTCGATCGTCGTGGTGATTGCGTGCGGGGTCGTGGCCATGGTCGCCGCCATCGCCCTGGCCGATGCGTTCGTCCACCTGGCCTGCTGGAGCGCCCGGGGCCTGAAGCGTCGGGAGTAGGCTCGCGTGTGTCAGGACCCTCACCCTAAGAGGGGGAGGATCCGGAGCACCTAGGCGGCGATGCGGCTGGGGGCGATCACGCGGTTCAGGACGGAGGCGGCGGCCGACAGGCCGGTGCGGATCGACTGGTCCTCGGCGCTGTCGCCATGGACGCCGGCGCGGCCGGCCAGGTGCAGGCCGGCGAAATGCAGGCGCAGGTCCAGGCCGATCATCTTCAGGTGCTCGTCGCAGGCCTCGTCGTGGATCGGGTGGACCTTGCGCTGACGCACCACCTGGGCGTCGCGGACCGGTCCAGCGGCGATCAAGCCAAGGCGGCGGGCCTCGACCTGCGCCTGGGCGACGAGGGCCTCGTCGTCGGCGGTCCAGAGGGCGTCGCCCTCGAAGCAGTAGTAGTCGAGGGCCAGGGCCTCGCCTTCCAGCGCGCGAGCCCGCGCGGCCTTGATCGACGCGCCGTGGATCTCGGCCAGGGCCGGCGCGCGGCGGCGGCCGGGCGCTGCGGCGAAGGCGACCGTCACCTGGTCGCGGTACATCAGCTCGCAGGCGTGGAAGAGGCTGATCGGGGTCGGGGTCAGCGCGCCCATCAGTTCGCGCAGCGGCATGGTCGAGATCACCTGGTCGGCGGTGAAGACCTCTTCACGGCCGTCGGGCGTGATGGCCGACACGGTCCAGACGCCGCTGGCGCGGTCGCGGCGCAGGCCGCTGACCTGACGCTCGAGACGGATTTCGCCGCCCGCCTGGCCGATGGCCTCGGCGCAGGCCTTCCAGAGCTGGCCGGTGCCCAAGCGCGGCCGCACCCCGGCCTCGGAGCGGAAGCTCGGGCAGGCCGGCTGGGCGGGCGTTTCCTCCGGGCGCAGCGCCCACAGCTTCTCGGCATAGGCGCTGAGGCGACGCGCCACGCGGCGGCCGAAGCGGCGGGTCAGCCACTCGCCCAGGGTCTTGGAATTGGCGATCGGACGAAGCTTGGCGCTGATCAGGGCGCCCAGCGCCGCACCCCGCTGGCTGCGGGCCCCGCCCTCGCCTTCCAGGCGCAGGGCGCTGGGGGCGATGTCGAGCTCGTCGGGCAGCAGCGCCGTCCAGAAGGCGCGAATGGCCGGATCGGCCGAGGACAGGCGGCGGCCCGAGACGTCCAGCCGGAAGCCGTCGAAGGACAACGTGCGCGCCGCGCCGCCGACGCAGCCCTGCGCCTCCAGCACCGTGACCGTCCGGCCGGCGCGGGCCAGGGCGTGAGCCGCCGAAAGCCCGGCGGGCCCGGCCCCGATCACCAGCGTCTCGACGTGTTCGCCCATGTTCCGCTCCCCGAATTCAGGCTTCGAGGATCGACCGACAAGGTTAAGAACGTGGTTCAGAATTGGCGCTCCCAAGGCCAAAGCGCGGCCTTGGGACGCTATGTCGCGGGCCTGTTCCGACTAGGCCAGTTGGTCGCCGACCGGCAGGCTGCGGATGCGCTTGCCGGTGGCCGCGAAGATGGCGTTGCAGAGCGCCGCCGGGGCCGGCGGCAGCACCGGCTCGCCCAGCCCCGTCGGGCGATTGTCACTGAGCAGGTAGTGCACCTCGATCGGCGGGGTCTGGCTCATCCGCAGCAGCGGGAAATCGCCGAAATTGCTTTCGACCGCCGCGCCGTTCTCGAAGGTGATCTTCTGGTGCAGCGTGCTGCCGATGGCGTCGAGAATCGAGCCCTGCACCTGATGATCGGCGCCGGTGGGGTTGATGATCTGGCGGCCGACGTCGGCGGCGACCCAGGCCTTCTCGACCTTGACCTCGCCCTTGGCGACCGACACCTCCATGACCACGGCCACGTAGCCCAGGTGGCTGAAGTGGCAGGCGACGCCAAGGCCCCGGCCCTTGGGCAGCTTGCGCCCCCAGCCGGACTTCTCGGCGACCAGATCGAGGACCCCGCGCATGCGGCCGGTGTGGAAACTGTCGTTCTGGCCCTCCGGACCGATCAGGCGCGGCTCGCCCAAAAGCTTGCGGCGGAATTCAACCGGGTCGGTCTTGGCGGCCAGGGCCACCTCGTCGGTGAACGACTGGATGACGAAGCCGAAGGCGTTGTTGCCCGGGGCCCGCAGCGGCCCGGTGGGAATGCCCAGCGGCATCACCGAAACCTCGTGCAGATAGTTGGGCACGGCGCCGGCCGGGAACTGGGTGGAGTTCATGCCGCCCGAACGCACGAAGGTCTCGCCTTCGCCGAAGCTGACGAAGTGGTCGCGCCAAGCGACGAGGTCGCCCTTGGCGTCGAGGCCGGCGGTGAAGTTGTGCCAGCCGCCGGGGCGGTAGAAATCGTGCTGGATATCGTCCTCGCGCGTCCAGATCAGCTGGACGGGCGCGTCGACCTTGCTGGCGATGAAGGCGGCCTCGACCATGTAGTCGTTGATCAGACGCCGGCCGAACCCGCCGCCGCAGCGAACCAGGTGGATGGTCACGTTCTCGGGCGGCACGTTCAGGGTCTTGGCGACCAGGGCGCGGCCGGGCTCGGGGTTCTGGGTCGGGGCCCAGATCTCCACCCTGCCGTCCTTGACCCGGGCCGTGCAGTTCTGCGGCTCCAGCGGCGCGTGGGCGATGAAGGGATAGTCGTAGGCGGCGCTGACGACCTTGGCCGCGCCTTTCAGGGCGGCGGCGACGTCGCCGTCGGCGCGGGCCACCCGCTGGGCGCCGGTCTTGGCGAATTCGGCGGCCTTGGCGGCCAGCGAGGCGGTGCTCTGGGCGCTGGTCGGGTGATCGGCCCAGGCGACATCCAGGGCGTTGCGGCCTCTGCGGGCGGCCCACCAGCTGTCGGCGACCACGGCGACGCCGGGCAGCAGGCCGTCCAGCGCCGTGCCGCCGTCGACCACGAAAGCGTCGCGCACGCCCTTGACGGCCTTGGCCGCGGCGAGGTCGGCCGAGGCGACCTTGGCCGCGTAGGTCGGGGCCTTGAGGAAGGTGGCGTAGACCATCCCCGGCAGGCGCACGTCGATCCCGAACAGCGGCTTGCCGGTGACGATGGCGTCGGTGTCGGTCTGGACGTGGCTCTTGCCGATGATGCGGAAGGCCTTGGGATCCTTCAGCGCCAGGGTTTTGGGATCGGGCGGAGCGATGGCGGCGGCGGCCTGGGCCAGGTCGCCATAGGCCAGCTTGCGGCCGCTGGCGGCGTGGACGACCCGGCCGGGCTCTGTGGTGAGTTCAGTGGCCGGGACGTTCAGCCGGGCCGCGGCGGCCTGGATCAGCATCCAGCGGCCCGCGGCCCCGACCCGGCGCATGCCGTCCCACTCCAGGGTGGTGGCCATCGAGCCGCCGGCGACCTGGCGGCCATAGACCTTGGTGTCGGCCAGGGCCTGCTCGACGATCACGTCCTCCCAGTCCACGTCCAGCTCTTCGGCGATGATCATCGGCAGGGCCGTGCGCATACCCTGCCCGACCTCCGGGATCTTCGAGGCGATGGTCGCCTTGCCGTCGGGCGAGACCTTCAGATAGGCGCTGAGCGTGGCCGGTCCGGCGGCCTGGGCCTCGCCCTCGATGTCGAACGACAGCAGGAGGCCCCCGCCGACGGCGGTCGACGAGGCCAGGAACAGGCGGCGCGAGAGGACGGGGGCGTTCATGACCTCAGGCCTCCGCCTGGCCGGAGACCGACTTGATGGCCTTGCGGATTCGCGGATAGGTCGCGCAGCGGCAGAGGTTGCCGTCCATCGCCTCGTCGATCTGGCTGTCCGTCGGCTTGGGCGTCGCCGTCAGCAGCGCGGTCGCCGACATGATCTGGCCGGCCTGGCAGTAGCCGCACTGGGGCACGTCCAGGCTTTTCCAGGCCTGCTGCACCTTGGCGCCGACCGGATTGGCCGCGACGCCCTCGATGGTGGTCACGGCCTTGGTCCCGACCCGCGACACCGGCGTCACGCAGGCGCGCACCGGCGCGCCGTCCAGGTGCACCGTGCAGGCGCCGCATTGGGCGACGCCGCAGCCGTACTTGGTTCCCACCAGGTTCAGCAGGTCGCGCAGCACCCACAGCAAGGGCGTGCTGGGCTCGGTGTCGACCGTGTGGGGCGATCCGTTGACCGTCAGGGTGTAGGCCATGCGCGCGACTCCGGGAGGTGGAGCGTCATCTTGCCGCAAGCTGCGCAACCTGCCGAGCGCCATGCGCCCCAGCCCCGGCCAGAGCAGCGATTTGTCACAAAAGTTTCACACGGGGCTTGAAAGCCCGGCGCTTCCGTGGTTCCGGTCCGCCCAATGCGCGGATGCTCCCGGTACGGACGTCCGCGTTTTTCGTTCCGCCGCTTCGAACAGAGGATGAAGCGACATGCTGGGTTTGTTCCGGGCGATCATGCCCAAGGAAGACCGGTTCTTCGACCTTTTCTCCCAGCACGCCGCGACGCTGGTCGCCGGCTCCAAGGCGCTCAGCGACCTGATGAGCGGCGCCGACAGCATCGAGGTCGCCACCGCTCGGGTGAACCAGCACGAGGAAGAGGCCGACGAGGTCACCCGCCAGGTGATGCAGGCCGTCCGCCGCAGCTTCATCACGCCCTTCGACCGTAGCGACATCCAGGACCTGACGACGTCGCTGGACGACGCCATCGACCAGATGCGCAAGACCGCCAAGGTGGTCAGCCTGTTCGAGGTCACGACCTTCGAGCCGCAGATGAAGGCGATGGCGCAGATCATCGTCCAGGCCGCCGACCTGACCGCCGAGGCCGTGTCTCTGCTGCCCAAGATGCGCCACAACGCCCAGCGCCTCAGCGACCTGGCCGTCAAGATCACCCAGATCGAGGAACAGGCCGACCAGATGTACGACATCGGTCGCAAGGAGCTGTTCCTGGCCCACCGCGACAAGGATCCGATGGCCTTCATCGTGGGCATCGACATCTACAGCCACCTGGAAAAGGTGGTCGACCGCTTCGAGGACGTGGCCAACCGCATCAGCGGCATCGTGGTCGAGCAGGTCTAAAGAGCCCGCGCCGTGGACCCCACGCTTCTCATCCTGGTGTTCCTGGTCGTCGTCGCCCTGGCGTTCGACTTCCTGAACGGGCTGCACGACGCGGCCAACTCGATCGCCACCATCGTCTCCACCCGCGTGCTTTCGGCCAAGTGGGCGGTGATCTGGGCGGCGTTCTTCAACTTCATCGCCTTTCTGTTCGTGGGGCTGGGCGTGGCCAAGACGGTCGGCTCGGGCATCATCGACCCGCACATCATCAGCGATCGCCTGATCTTCGCGGCGCTGATGGGCGCGATCAGCTGGAACCTGATCACCTGGTGGCTGGCGATCCCCTCCTCCAGCTCGCACGCCCTGATCGGCGCCCTGGTCGGCGCTTCGGTCGCCAAGGTCGGCGGCCTGGGCGCGGTGCAGTGGGCGGGCCTGGGCAAGACCGCCGCCGGCATCATCGTCTCGCCGACCGTCGGCTTCGCCCTGGCGCTGCTGCTGGTGCTGATCGTGTCGTGGACCTTCCTGAAGAGCTCGCCGTTCTGGGCCGACAAGGTGTTCCGCAAGCTGCAGTTCGTCTCGGCGGCCTTCTACTCGCTGGGCCACGGCGGCAACGACGCCCAGAAGACCATGGGCATCATCGCCGCCCTGCTGTTCGCCCACGGCGCCACGCACCAGCCGGGTCACATCCCGTTCTGGGTGGTGATCACCTGCCAGGCGGCCATGGGTCTTGGCACGCTGTTCGGCGGCTGGCGGATCGTGCACACCATGGGCAGCAAGATCACCCGCCTGACGCCGATGCAGGGCTTCTGCGCGGAGACCGGCGGCGCCATCACCTTGTTCCTTGCGACGCATCTGGGCGTTCCGGTATCGACGACTCACACGATTACCGGCGCTATTGTCGGCGTGGGCGCATCGCGGCGCGTTTCGGCCGTGCGCTGGGGTATCGCAAAGAGCATCGTGACGGCCTGGATCGTCACGCTCCCGGCGGCCGGGCTGATGGCCGTGGCGTTCTACTATCTCGGGTTCTGGATGCAGTGACGGACGGGACGGTCAAGCAGACCGGCGGGGCCAAGGGCGGCGGCAAGCGTCGCCAGGTCGCCGCCCTGCCCTGGCGCGCGCAAGGCGCCGGGCTCGAGGTCCTGCTCGTCTCCTCGCGCGAGACCCGCCGCTGGGTGATCCCAAAGGGCTGGCCGATGAAGGGCAAGCTCGACCACCAGGCCGCCGCCCAGGAAGCCTATGAGGAAGCCGGCCTCGACGGCGTGATCGTCGAGACCCCCTTCGGCGAGTACGAGTACCTCAAGCGCCTAAAGAGCGGCGCGGGGCGCCTGGTCAAGGTCGACGTCTTCCCGATGAAGGTCACCGGCGAGCATGCGACCTGGCCCGAGAAGGGCCAGCGCACCCTGCGCTGGATGACGCCGGTCGAGGCTGCGCTGGCGGTGCAGGAGCCAGAACTGCGCAGCCTGATCGCACGTTTCGCGCGCGTGGACCTGCCGCTCGACGAGCGCCCGCCGCTCGATCCGGCGCCGACGCCGGTGCGGGTGGCGCTGCAACGCCTGCGCCGACGGGTCACCGTCTTGTGGGGGCGCGCCCGCCGTCGGGGCTGATCACGGCTCGACAATCGCTTCGGTAGAGCATAATGTTCTCATTATGTTCACGCGAGGCGAGCCCATGCAGCTGTCCCTCTGTCTGGCCCGATCGCCGCTGGAAGACGCGCGCGACGTCCTGCTGGCCGCCTTCGGCCCCCAGCGACCCAAGGCGCGGATGGACCCCGTCTCCCAGCTGGTGAAGTCTTCGATCAGCCACCGCACGTTGGATGCGGTGTCCTGGGCCGCGTTCCTGCGGCTGCAGGGCGCGTTCCGGACCTGGGAAGAGTTGGCCGCCGCCGGGCCCGAGCAGGTGCTGGCGCTGATCGCCGACGTCACCCATGCGCAGGACAAGGCCCGTCGCCTGCCGATCGCCCTGCGCATGATCCAGGACCGCATCGGCTGGCTGTCGCTGAGCCACCTGCGCAACCTCACCGTCGAGCAGGCCCGGCACGAACTGCGCGCCCTGCCCGGCGTCGGCCAGAAGGTCGCCGCCAGCGTCCTCAACTTCAGCACCCTGGCCATGCGCGACCTGGTGGTCGACAGCCACGTGCACCGCACGGCCCAGCGCTTGGGCCTGGTCGGCCCCGGCGACCCCACCCACAGCTATCACGCGCTGATGGCCCTGGCGCCAGACGCCTGGAGCGCCGACGACCTGTTCGAGCTTCACTGCCTGATGAAGCACGGCCTGGGACAGCTGGTCTGCACCCACGACGCGCCGCAATGCGGGGCCTGCCCGATGAAGGCGCAATGCCGCCGCGTGGGCGTGGAGGGCGCGACGGTGCTGGCTTGGCGGCCACGGGGCTGAGGCGGTAAGCACGACCCATGAGCAAGCCCGCCGCGCCCGCCCTTCCCGACGCCGCCATGATGGCCGCGCCTGAGGCCTTGGCGCGGTTCCTGGAGACGGCGGACGCCTCGCTGCTGGACGGCGTGTTCTCCGGCGGCGATGTGACGATCCTCGAGAACTTCGCCCCGCACGTCTTCCTGGGCCAGCAAGGCCTGGCGCAATGGCGTGCGATCATGACCCGCCATGTCGGCGCGATCGACGGGCTGAAGCACGCGTTCGAGGCTCCGCAGGACTTCGGTCTCGACGGCGACACCGTCCACTTCACCCTGCCCACCCGCTGGAGCGGCGTACGCGGCGGCAAGCCGTTCAAGGAGCTGGGCGGCTGGACCTTCGTGCAGGTGCGCGAGGCCGACGGCTGGCGGATCCGCTCCTACGGCTGGGCCGTTGTCAGCTTCGAACAGTAATGGCGAGCCTGGCTGACCGATGGCGGCGCTGGCGCTCACGAGGCCGCAAGACGAGCAAGCTCGAAGGCGTCGACCGGCAGGCCCGTGGCGGGAGCTTCGTCAGCCTGGAGGATCCACTCTTGGCTTTTGCCGAGGATCATCGGAGGACCGTCATCGCCGAAGCCGCGGCACAGGCCCGCAGGCGCTTTGAGAGCACGACCACCGAGTTGCTGGCGCAACTTGCCGCCGGAGATCCATCCGCGATCCTCGCCAGTGTCGCGTGCCAGTTCCAACTGTATCACGGCGCCGGGATCCGCACCGGTCCCAGGATCGAGCAGCACCATGTGGAGCTGCTGCAGGCGCTCGTCCTGCGGGCTCCACGCGAAGGCGCCCACGAAACGCCGCTCGCTTCATCGGTCACGACGATCATCGCGCTGCTGATGGAGAACACCGCCGCCTTCCAGGCCAGCCTGACGAAGAACCTCAGCGGCTCGGCCGCTCAGGACGTGAAGACGGCGCAGTATCGGATTCGCAGCGACACTCAGACCGTGCGCGGCGAGTTCCATCCGGTCCAGATGGATCGCTACCTTCGCGGCCTCCTTTCACGGGTCGATGTCCGCTTCCAGCGGGTCTACGGCGTTACCGGCACACAGATGGCCCAGGTGCTGGACGACCTCCTCGCGCTTTGGGAAACCCGCTGGAACCTCTGGCGGCGGCAAGCCCTTCAAGTCGCCACGGCACGCGGCGACAGGCAGGCCATCGAAGCCTTTGCGCAGGCGTTCGCCGACGGCGACAACCAGGCGGTACGCCAGATTGTCGACCAGGCGGCTGTTCGGCGTGGCGGCGCGTCTGAGTTCCTTGCCGAACACGCCTGGCTGCACCTGGCCCGGGCCTGTCACTTCGACGTCGACGACATCCGCCGGTTCCTGCCCTCGGGCGTCGAGGAAAAGGCCGTAATGGGCCTGCTGGAGCGCTGGTCCCTCGCTTACGGGGACCTGGCGTCCGTGCCCGCCGACGAAATCCCGTTGTGCAATCCGGTCTGGACCAAGCCGTTCATCCGCCTGGCCGACGGCGCCTTTGAGTGCCCCTCCCCCAGCACGGTGCTGGCGTTCAAACTGGCCATGTTCGAAAGCCTGATCCGGGCCGACGATCTGCCTAAGAAGGGGCTCAAGGAGGGGTATGAACGGGTTCGCGGAAGATATCTCGAGGCCGAGCTCGTCAACATCCTGAAGGCCAAGTTCGGCGCGCGCGGGGTCCTGGCCGGTCTGACCTGGAAAGACCATCACCGCGAGAAGGGCGAAGCCGACGCCGTCGTGCTAATCGACCGGACGGCGATCGTCTTCGAAGCCAAGGCCGGAAACGTGACGGACGCCGCGCGTCGCGGCGGCGACCTTCGACTGGCGAGCGATCTTGGCAAGCTGGTCGCGAAGGGTGCAAGCCAGACCTCGCGCTTCGAAGACCTGCTGAGCCGAAATCGCGGCCCGCACGTGTTCGACAGCCCCGCCGGCGTGGTCGAGATCGACAGCCGGGAGATCGACCGGATCATCCGCTACAATGTCGTCTTCAACGGACTTGGCCCCCTCACCAGCCATTGGCCGTCGCTCGTGAAGGCGGGCCTGATCGGCGAGGATGTTCGGTTCACGCCGACCGTCGGCCTCGGCGACCTGGATCTGATCCTCGAGGTCCTGGAGGAGCCGGCGGAGGTCGTCCACTACCTCCGCCGCCGCGCGGAGTTCGAGCAGACTGCCCACTTCGTCGCCGACGAATACGACCTTCTCGCCTTCTACCTCGACTGCGGCTTCGAGGTCGGCTTGGCCGGACGCGGCGGCACGCTGATCGGCATCTACGGCATGTCGCGCAATCTCGACGGCTATCTCGCGCGCCGCCCGCCCGGCGCGGAGAAGCCGACAAAGCCGCGGCGGCGACGGACCGACCTCTGGCGCCGGATGCTTGCCGACCTGGCCCTGCAGGAACCACCGGGCTGGCTGGAGATCGCCGATCGCCTTCTGAGGGTGGACGACGAGGCACAGGCGATGCTGGAAGGCGAGCTTGCGAGCCTGCGGCGCAAGGTGCTGGCGTCGAAGGAGCGATCAGCCGCCGAATGGCGGTTTCTGCTGCAACCGGTAAGCGAACATCGCAATCCGGTAGCGGTCGTGGTCTGCACGGCGGCGCTTCCCGACGAACGCACCGCCATGTCCCGGCGCGCCGCCGAGGCGCTGATGGACATGGCGGACGCGGCCGATTGCCTGGTGCTGACCTTCGACGCTCGAAGCGCGATGATGTCCTACGCCGACATCGGCTTGGCCTTGACCCCTACTTCATCGTCGGGATGACGAAGGCGCTGTCCTCGACATCGCCTTCGGGCCAGCGGGCCGTGACCGTCTTGACCTTGGTGTAGAACTTCACGCCCTCGACGCCGTGCTGGTTGGTGTCGCCGAACGCGCTGCGCTTCCAGCCGCCGAAGGTGTGATAGGCCACCGGCACCGGGATCGGCACGTTGATGCCGACCATGCCCACGTTGACGCGGGCGGCGAATTCGCGGGCGGCGCGGCCGTTGCGGGTGAAGATCGCCACGCCGTTGCCGTACTGGTGCTCGGACGGCAAGGCGATCGCTTCCTCGAAGCTTTCGGCGCGCACCATCTGAAGGACCGGGCCGAAGATCTCTTCCTGATAGGTCTTCATGCCCTTCTTGACGCCGTCGAACAGCGACGGGCCGATGAAGAAGCCCTTCTCGAAGCCCTGCAGGGAAAAGTCGCGGCCGTCGACCACCAGCTCGGCGCCCTCGTCGACGCCGATTTGGATGTAGTCGGCGATCTTGGCGCGGTGTTGGGCGCTGACCACGGGGCCGTAGTGGGCGGCCGTGTCGGTGGAAATGCCGACCTTGAGGGTGTCGATCTCGGCGACCAGGCGCTCGCGCAGCTCGTCGGCGGTCTTCTTGCCGACCGGCACCACCACCGGCAGGGCCATGCAGCGCTCGCCCGCGGACCCGAAGGCCGCGCCCGACAGGTCCTTGACCACCTGGTCGAGGTCGGCGTCGGGCAAAACAAGGCCGTGGTTCTTGGCGCCGCCCATGGCCTGGACGCGTTTCCCGTGCGCCGTGCCGGTCTGGTAGACATAGTGGGCGATGTCGGAGCTGCCGACGAAGCTGACGGCGCGGATCAGCGGGTGGGTCAGGATGGCGTCGACGGCGCTCTTGTCGCCGTGGATCACGTTGAGCACGCCTTCGGGCGCGCCGGCCTCCATCATCAGCTCGGCCAGCTTCAGCGGAACCGTCGGATCCTTCTCCGACGGCTTGAGGATGAAGCTGTTGCCGACCGCGATGGCGATGCCGAACATCCACATCGGGATCATGGCCGGGAAGTTGAACGGGGTGATGCCCGCGCAGACGCCCAGGGGCTGGCGCATCGAATAGACGTCGATGCCGGGGCCCGCGCCCTCGGTGTACTCGCCCTTCAGGATGTGCGGAATTCCGCATGCGAATTCAATGACTTCCAGGCCGCGCTGAATGTCGCCCTTGCTGTCGGCGATGACCTTGCCGTGCTCGGACGACAGGATCTCGGCCAGGCTGTTCATGTCGCGCTCGATCAGGCGCTTGAACTCGAACATCACCCGGGCGCGGCGCTGTGGGTTGGTCGCCGCCCAGCCGACCTGGGCCTTGGCCGCGGCCTGGACGGCGGCGTCGATCTCGTCGTCGGTGGCGAACTGGACGCGGGCCTGCACCTCGCCGGTGTTGGGATTGAAGACGTCGCCGAAGCGCCCCGAGGCGCCATTGAAGGCTTGGCCGTTCACGAAATGGGCGATGTCTCGCATGATGCGCTCCCTAACGCTGTTTTTCGGCGTCATTAGCATCCGAGAAACGGCGCGTATCGTGGAAAATCTATCCCCGGCTTTTCAGCCGCCTACTCCGCGTCGACATGCACCCGGCGGAACCGGCCCTGCAGGTAGACCAGCGGCTCGTGGTCGGGGTCGTAACGCAGCTTGACCACCCGCCCGACATAGACCCGGTGGTCGCCGGCGTCGAAGACGTGGTGGGTCTCGCATTCGAAATTGGCCATGCAGCCGGGCAGGATCGGCACGCCGGTGCGCCAGGTCTCGGTCTCGACGCCGGCGAAGCGGTCGGTGTCCTTCTGCACGAACTGCCGGGCCAGGGCCTGGTGATCGGCGTGCAGCACGTTGACGGCGAAGCGGCCCGCGGCGTCCAGGGCCGGCAGGCTGGACGACTTCAGGTCGACGCAGACCAAAGCCAGCGGCGGGTCCAGCGAAACCGACGTGAAGGAATTGGCGGTCAGGCCGACGCGGCGGCCGTCCTCGCCCAGCGTCGTGACGACGGTGACCCCCGTGGTGAAGCACCCGAAAGCGTTGCGCAGGGCGCGGGCGTCGTGCGCGCCGCCCTCCCCCAGTTCGATCGTGACTGCCTGACTCATCTTGCCCTAGCAGTGCGATAAAGCCGGGCCACGGGCAAGGCGGGATGCCATCCCGCGGCACGTGCGCCCCGAAGATCGGACTGTAATGAAGTTTTTGCTTACTTAGTGATCAGTGGCGGCAGGGCGCTACGCGGTCTTCGGGCCGCCGAGATCGATGGCTAGAGACGCGCCCGCGACGCCGCCGGCCCCATAGGCCTCCGGCGCCACCATGCGGGCTGGCCGGAGCACGGCCCTCAGTTTCAGATCGAGCTTGTCGAGTTCTGCATCAACGACAGCCGACTTGAGAACGACGAGATCACGCCCGGCGTCGTTGTTCACCCGGTCGCGCCCGGCCTTCATCGCGGTCAGCTTGTCTGCGATGGACGCGACCATGCCCAGAGTGAACGAGGCGTTGGCCACATGTCGATCCTTGTGCCGAAATCGCTGATAGTCGGCAGAGGTCTTGTAGCGACCAAGCTCGAACCGAACAGCGCCGTCGATCAGTTCGGTCAGGTAGTGCGCGACTTCAATATCCGAAGGGAGCCCAAAGAATACGTACCGAGGCTCTCCGGTCGGGCCCTTCTCGCGCCAAACTCGGCAATCACAAAAACTGGCGATGGCGACGATGCAATCGCCCAACGGTATCCGCTTATTGTGGTGCGTTTCGTACTCGCGCCGCTCGCACAGCGTATCGCGCAGTTCAACGTCGGTGAGCGAAAGGTCGTATCGATCGAGCAGCTCGGCGACCTTCGCGGCGGCCGACATGGCTTCGGCTTCCGTGCAGCCATTGTCCGTGGTCTTGGCTCGGAGCCCTGCGATGCGCGCCCTGAGCTTTTCAAGGTCTGCCAGATGTTCGTTCACGGCTGCGCCCCGAAAGTGTCTCAGCGCCAACCCGCCAAGTTCGCCTGTACCGCCTTCTAGGCGAAGCCTGAGGCTGATCCCAGCACATCGAAGGGCCCAAGATCGAGCCCCTCTTGTATCAGAGGCCGGCTTCCGCTCATCCGGAGTGTTCGAATGAGCGGAAGGCCTTTACCGGCTAGACCTGAGCCACGCCGCCGTCGATGGCGAAATCCGAACCGGCCATGAAGGCGGAGTCGTCCGAGGCCAGAAAGAGCACGGCCTTGGCGATCTCCTCGGGTGCGCCGACGCGGCCGATCGGGGTCTGGCTAGCCATGTAGTCGAGCAGGCCCTGCTGCTGGGCGGGATCCGAACCGGCCAGTTCGACCAGGCCCGGCGTCTTGATCGGGCCGGGGCTGACGACGTTGACGCGGATGCCGCGCTCCTTGAGGTCCAGGGTCCAGCTGCGGGCCAGGTTGCGCACCGCAGCCTTCGAGGCGCTGTAGACGCTGAAGGCGGCTGTGCCGGTGGTGGCCGTGGTCGAGCCCGACAGGATCACGCTGGCCCCGTCGCGCAGCAGCGGCAGCGCCTTCTGAACGGTGAAGATCACGCCCTTCACGTTGCGGCCGAAGATGTCCTCGTAGTGCTCCTCGGTGATCGCGCCCAGGGGCAGCATGTCGCCGCCGCCGGCGTTGGCGAACAAGGCGTCGATCTGGGCGTGGCGCTGCTGCACGGCGTCGTACAGGCGGTCGATGTCGGCCAGCTTGGACATGTCGGCCTGCACGCCGACCGTCTTGCCGCCGATCGACTTGACCGCCGCGTCCAGCTCGGCCTGGCGACGGCCGGTGATGAACACATTGGCTCCCTCGGCCGCGAACGCGCGGGCGGTGGCCAGGCCGATGCCGCTGGTGCCGCCGGTCACCACCACCACCTTGTTGTCGAACTTGCCGGTCATCTGAAATCTCCTTGGCTTGTGCGGCGAACCGTTCGCCGTGGACAAAGAGATGCATCTGGAACGATCTGGCCGGTAGCCAGGCATTGTGGCATTCAGTGTCTCGATAATGAGACGATGAAATGCCCGACCTCAACGACTACCTGCTCTTTGCCGAAGTGGTGGCCCATGGTGGCTTCGCGCCCGCCGGCCGCGCCTTGCGCCAGCCGAAGTCGACGCTGAGCCGCCGGATCGCCCAGTTGGAAGCCCGCCTCGGCGTGCGGCTGATCGAGCGCACGACGCGCCGGTTTCGGGTCACCGAGGTCGGTCAGGCCTTCTACGAGCGCTGCAGGATCGTGGCGCTGGACGTCGAGCAGGCGAACGCCGTCGCCGCCGAGGCCAAGAGCGAGCCGCAAGGCCTGATCCGCTTCAGCTGTCCCACCGGCCTGGTGGAGACCCTGTCAGCGAGCTTGCCGCGGTTTCTGGCGCGGTTTCCCAAGGTGCGGCTGCAGGTGATCGCGGTCGACAGGCCGGTGGATCTCATCGAGGAGCGGATCGACGTCGCCCTGCGGGTGCGCACCGTGCTGACGACCGACGCGGCGCTGACTATGCGCACGCTGGGCCGTTCGCGCCGAATTCTGGTGGCAGGGCCTCAACTCGCCGCCCGTTGCGCCGACCTGGCGATCGACCAACTGGCCAGCCTGCCCACCCTCAGTCCCACCGACCAGTCAGGCGAGCTCACCTGGGACCTGCTGGGGCCGAACGATGCGACCTGCGCGATCCGTCACGAGCCCCGCATGGCCTGCGGTGACTTCCTGGCGCTACGCGACGCCGCGGCTGCGAACATCGGCGTCGCTTTCCTGCCGGATCATGTCTGCAAGGCCGACCTCATGACCGGCCGTCTGGTTCAGGTCTTTCCGGAGTGGCGATCGGAGGACGGGATCGTCCACATCGTCTTCACCACCCGGCGCGGCCTTCCACCAGCCGTTCGGGCGTTCATCGATCACCTGGCCGCGGTGTTCAGCCAGGATCGGCCGACCCAGTAGGCCGCGCGCCTCTAAGCCCCCTCCACCAGCACCCCAGGCCGCCCGGCGTCCAGGCCGAACGTCACCGGCAGGTGGCGCACGTGCGGGGTCTGCAGGTTCAGGGCCTTGGCGCCGCGGGCGACGGCCAGCTTGCCCAGGGCCGTCGGGCCGAAACCGGACTGCACCTTGGGGTTGGCGCCCAGGCGGCGACGCAGCACGCCGTTGGCGTAGATGACGTTGGCGCGCATCAGGGCCGGCGGGGTCATGAACTCGATCGAGATCGAGACATTCAGCATCGGGCCGTTCTCGATACGGTGCGGGGCGTTCTGCTTCCAGGTGACCATCGAACCGGGCGTCAGCTCGACGGCCTGGGCGCCGGCGTCCCAGGCGGGGTCGAAGGCGAACTGTTCGGCGGTCTCGCGCAACACGATCTTCTCCAGCGCCAGGTCGCCCACATAGGGGTCGGCCACCGGATAGACCCACACCTTCTTGACGCCGCGGATCTGCCACAGCGACACCAGCGGCACGTCGAGATGGTAGAAGACCTGGGCGTTGGCGCTGCTGATCAGCATGCCCAGATCGCGCTTGAAGGTCTTCAGGCCCGGAACCTTGCCTTCCTTCTCGGCGAAGATCTCGTCGCACAGGGCGGCGTACTCAGGCACGTGGTCGTTGGTGTGGCGCAGGTTCAGCCAGATGCGGCCGGCCTTGGCGGCCTCCAGCAACTGGTCGCCTGACAGGTTCCCGGCCGAGCCCTTGCGCCAGGTGGTCCAGGCCTTGGGGTCCTCGCCCATCGTGAAGACGCCCAGGAGCTCGCGCGGATAGCGGTCGAGCAGCCGCGCCAGGCCCTCGTCGTCGAACATCGGCCGCTCGTGCAGGCCGTGCTTGAAGATCAGGTTTTCCTTGCCGAAGGCCTTGGCCTTCTCGGGGGTCCAGTCGTGGATGATGGTCATGCCGCCAGCCTCACGCCGTGTGTCCGTAGAAATGGATCTTGAAGGGACCCCACCACAGGGTCTTGCCCAGGCCCCGGGCGGCGCGGTCGAGCCATTCGGCCCGATCGCCCGCGCGGGTCAGCCACTTGAAGCCGGCCACGGCGCCGAACAGCGCGGCCTGGACGACGCCGACGGCCATCCAGCGGGCCACGCCCACCCGGTCGGGGGGCACGGCGGCGGCGCAGTGGGCCGATGGGCCCTGGCCGTAGGCGAAGGCGCGGCGGATCGTGTAGTCCAGCGTCAGGCGGTCGGGCACGGGGTCTTCCCACACCCAGGCCTCGGGCTCCCAGGCGAAGACCGCGCCGGCGGCCCGCATGTGGCCGAACAGCATGTCGTCCTCGCCGCCGATGTGATTGCGCTCGGCGGCGAAGGGCGCGACCGGATCGGGCAGGCTCGAGCGCTTCAGCAGGCTGTCGCCGCAGCCGTAATAGTGGTCGATGACGCCGGCCTGCTCGGGACCGATGCGCGAGAAGAACCGCTCCAGATAGTCGCGGTGACTGGTGACGCTGTCTGGCGCACGGGCTCGGACAGGGCCGAACACGACGTCTGCGGCGTACCGCTCCTGCGCGGCCAGCAAGGCGGCCAACCAGCCGGCGGGGGCCTCCTCGTCGTCGTCCAGGAAGGCGACGAACGCGCCCGAGGCCTTGGCCATGCCGGCGTTGCGGGCGTTGGCGACGCCGGCGCGCGGCTCGTGCACGTAGTGGACGGGGAACGGCGCCTCGGCCGCCAGGGTCTGGGCCACGCCCTGGGCGGACGGCGCCTGGTCGTTGTCGACGATCACGAGTTCCAGCTCGGAATGATCCACGCCGGCCTGGGCCAGGACCGAGCGGGCTGCGACGGCCAGGCCGCCGAGCCGACGCTGGGTCGGGATCATGATCGTCACGCGGGCCATCAGACCTCCATCGTCGCGTTTCGGCGCTTGCCCTGGGCGGCGACGGCGTCGACCAGCCCCTTCACCCGGCCGCCCATGGTCAGCTCGGTGCTGGCGATGATGTCCATCCGCCGACGCAGGCGCGCGACGGGTCCAGCGCCGTTGGCGCCGGCCAGGGCCCAGACGCCCTCGACCGAACCGGCCACACGGCCGGCCATGCTGGCGGCGGTGGCCGCCCCGTCGGCGATCAGGGTCTGGGTCAGGCCGTAGGAATGCTTGTAGTGGTCCGAGCCCGGCCCCAGGTCGTAGCGGGTCAGGCCCAACTGCGGCATGGCGGCGATGGCGCGCAGGAAGAAGATCTGGCCCGGCGACCAGGCGCCGAAGGCCGGATTGGTCGAGGCGATCCACGGGTGGTAGATCTCGCCCTGGCGCACGCCAAAGTGGCCCGCCACCAGCTGGCCGCCGGCATAGAGGTTGATCATCAGGCCGCGGAACTCGCCGTCGCGCTGCTCGAACAGCATCTGGAACAGGTCGCGCGTCCATTGCGGGCGCAGGAAGTCGTGGACGCCGGTGCGCTCGATCTGCTCGCGCTTCCAGGCGATCAGCTGGTCGAAGGCCTCCTGGCTGTCGTCGCCGGCCCGCAGCTCCACCTGCCCCATCTCGCGTTCGAGCTTGTTGTCGAGACGGCGGTAGTTCTTGATCTTCTTGGGGCTGCCGGCGCGCACCGCCTCCAGATAGGCCGCAGCGTCGCCCTGCGTGTCGATGACATAGGCCGGGATGGTCGGCTCGACCTGGAAGGCTCCGGCGGGATCGACCAGGCCCGTATAGCGCATGACCGCCAGGTCGGCGGCGCGCAGCACCTGGGCCGCGTCGATCGTCTCGCCCGGCTTGGCGACCAGGCCGTGATAGTCTGACAGCGGCGCGCCGATGGGACGGGCCACCCCGCCCGGACGGCGATGATGGGCCAGGAAGCCGATCGTCTCGCCGCCGCGACGAATCACGGCGACCCGAGCGTCCTCGCGCACCCGACCGACGGCCTGGGCGAAGTCCGGACCGAGCAGAGGGCCGGCCAGGACTGGATCCGCCATCGCGAACGCTCGCCAGAGGGCGACGTCCGCGGGGGTCAGATCAGCGGGGTGCAGGGTCTCGATGTCCAACATGTCCACCTCTGTCCTAAACCGGCTCGGTTAGGGAATGATGGAAATGTCACTGCAATCCAGGGGCCACGCTCAGGCGCGGAATGTCGCACCCAGTATGCGCTCCAGCCAGGCCTGGTCGACCTCGTCGAAGGCGGCCGGACGGTCGGAATCGACGTCGAACACGGCCAGCAGGCGGCCCTCGGCGTCGAACACCGGCACCACGACCTCGCTGGCCGAGCGGCTGTCGCAGGCGATGTGGCCCGGGAAGGCGTGCACATCTGGCACAAGCTGGGTCTGGCCGGTGGCGGCGGCCGCGCCGCAGACGCCGCGGCCGAACGGGATGCGCAGGCAGCCCAGGGTGCCCTGATAGGGCCCCACGACCAGCTCGCGCTCCTTGGCGGGATCCACGACGTAGAAGCCGGTCCAGAAATAGTGGTCGAAGCTGTTGGCCAGCATCGAGGCCACGGTCGCCATGCGGGCGGTCAGGTTGCCCTCGCCGTCCAAGACGGAGGCGATCTCCTCGGCGACCTCGGCATAGCGGGCGGCCTTGTCGGCGGAGAGGGTCTTGTCGTTGAAAGCTTCAGCCATGGGCGCGGATATAGCGCGCCCATGGCGTAATGCGAGGGCCTAGAATTCTTCCCAATCACCGGGACGCGACTGCGGGGCGATCTTCAGGGCGTTGGCGCCCTGCACGTAGCGCTCGCGGAACGCTTCGCGACGGGGCGCGGCCGGCTGGCGCGGGGCCTGGCGGGGATGCAGGTCGCGAACCTCAGCGCCCACCTGGAAGCGGCCGATCAGGCGCTCCAGCTCGCCGGCCTCGCTGGACAGCGCGTGGGCGGCGGCGGTCGACTGCTCGACCATGGCCGCGTTCTGCTGCGTCACCTGGTCCATCTGGTTGACGGCGGTGTTGACCTCGGCGAGGCCGACCGACTGTTCCTTGGCCGAGGCGGCGATCTCGCCCACCAGGGCGTTGATCTCGGACACCTGCTCCATGATCTGCTGCAGGGTCTCGCCGGTCTCGCCGACAAGGCGCACGCCCTTGCCCACCTCGTCGGTCGAGGCGCGGATCAGGCCCTTGATCTCCTTGGCGGCGTCGGCGCTGCGCTGGGCCAGGGCCCGCACTTCCTGGGCGACGACCGCGAAGCCCCTGCCCGCCTCGCCGGCCCGCGCGGCCTCGACCCCGGCGTTCAGGGCCAGAAGGTTGGTCTGGAAGGCGATCTCGTCGATGACGCCGATGATCTGGGTGATCGATTGCGACGACTTCTCGATGCCGCCCATGGCCTGGACGGCCTCGGTGACGACCTTGCCGCTCTTCTCGGCGTTGGCCTTGGCGCTTTCGGTCAGCTGGCGAGCGCGCTCGGCGCCCTCCGAGCTCTTCTTGACCGTGGCGGTGATTTGGTCGAGCGCCGCGGCGGTCTGCTCCAGGCCGGCGGCTTGGCGCTCGGTGCGCTGGGCCAGGTCGTCGGAGGCGTGGCTGATCTCGGCGCAGCCGGCGCGGATGCTCTGGGCGGCCGACAGGATGCCGGCCATGGTCTGCTGCAGGCTGTCGACGGCGGCGTTGAAGTCGCGCGGCATCTTACGGGCCTCGCCCGAGAAGCCGTCCTCGCGCATGCGCCAGATCAGGTCACCGTCGGCCAGCTTCTCCATGCCCTGGCCAAGGGTGGCGACGGCGGCGGCCTGGGCCTTGGCGAAGGCCTCGGCCTCTTCGGCATGGCGCTGGCGCTCGATCTCGGCGGCGGCGCGTTCGGCCTCCTGCTCGGCGCGGCGGCGCTGGCCGTCGGCCAGGTCGTGGCGGAAGCCGTCGAGGGCCCTGGCGATGGCGCCGATCTCGTCGCCGCCGGTCACGCCCGGCACGGGCTGGTCGTAGCGGCCGGCGCTCAGCGCGTCGACCGACTGGGTCAGGCCCGACAGCGGGCGGCGCACCAGGCTGGCGCTGGCCAGGAACAGGGCCAAGAGCACCGCGCCGGTGATCACCATGCCGCCGATGAACAGGATCATGGCCAGGCGGTCGGCCGGGCCGGTGATGGCCGAGCGCGGCACGTCCATGACCAGCGCCCAGGTGGTGTTGAGTTCGGGCATGGCGATGGGGCGGATCATGCGCTCCATCTCCTCGTCGCCGACCTTGACGCCTTCGAAGATCGCCGGCTCGCCGCCGCTCAGCACGGCCTTGACCTTGTCGGCGCCCGCGTCGGCGTAAGCGGTCGTGCGCAGGTCGGCGTTGGGGTGGGCCACCCACTTGCCGCTCGACGACAGCAGCATCACGCGGCCGCCGCCCAGGGGCTGCATCTTCTCCAGGCGCTGCGAGACGCCGTCCAGCGACAGGTCGACGCCCTCGGCGCCCAGGAACTGGCCGTTCACCAGCACCGGATAGACGACCGAGGTCATCAGCTGGGTCTTGCCGGCGACGGTATAGGGATAGGGCTCGAGGATGGCGGCCTTACGCGTTTCGCGCGGCACCGTGTAGTAGGGCTGGCTGTACTCGTTGCCTTCGCTCAGCGGCTCGAAGATCACCTTGCCGTCGTTGTGCACCCAGTACGGGGTGAAGTTGCCCTGGGCGGTCGAGCCCATGGCGGTCTGGCCGGCGAACTCGGCGTCCTTGCCGTCCAGAGCGTCGGGGGCAGCCATGAACCAGGCGCCCATGACGATCGGCGTGGCGTCGGCCTGCGGGCGCAGCATCTCGATATAGGCGCGGCGATCGCGCACGCCGGCCGTATGGGCCGCGGCGATCGAGCCGGCGGTGGCGCGCGAGGTGGCTTCGACCTTGCCGATCTCGGTGCGGATCTGCTCGATGGCGTCGTCGGCCACGGCGTCGGCATAGCGATGCGTCAGGCCCGCGACGATGCTGGAGGTGTGCATCGACACCGCCACGGCGGCGGCGATCAGCAGAAGGCCGATGGCCAGACCCGCCACCGTCACCAGCTTCCACGCGATGGTCAGCCGACCGAACGCCTTCATCGAGAATCTCCGCAACCCGAGCCGTTAACCTCGTTGTGGCTGGCGATTCCTAAGCAGCTGTTAACCGTAGTTAAGCTGCGACAATCTGGCGCCCTGCCACGCGCTCAGAGCTGCCAGAACGAAAGCGATATCTCGTCATTGCCGGGCTGATCGCCCTCCCACAGCTCAATCACAAAAGACTTCCCTGGAAAGTCCCTCGCAAGCTTGGCTTCGTAGACGTCTCTGAGGGTTCGACCGAGATGGATCGCCCGCTGATCGACGATCTCAGACCAATCTTCGCCATTGGGCACAAATAGATCCACGAGGTGGATCGTATTCATCGGCCCCTCCACGTTCGCTCGCGACCGCGCACTCTTCTCCCACTCTCGAAGACTGGATAGCGAGAAGTCGTCTCGCAGAACGTATCCTTCGAATTCAACGAACGTGGGCCAAAACAACTCGGCGAAAGCCACTGCAGTCGCTGAGTTGGTTACAAGGTGAAGCCAATCGATCGGCAGAATGCCCTTTCCGTCGTTCCAGGCGTCGAGTTCCGGCAGCAACCCCTTCAGACGCGACATTGCCCCCTACCCCTTCGCCAGCTTCACCAGCTGGACCAGGATCTTCTCGGCCGCGTCCAGCCGCTGGGCAGGCGTGTCCCACTCGCCCTTCACGACCACCTTCTGGTCGGGACGGGCCTTCCAGATCAGGCTGTTCTTGCCGATGAACTGCATCAGCGGCAGCGGGTTGGCGAACTCGTCGTTGCGGAAGCTCAGCACCGCGCCCTTGGGGCCGACGTCGATCTTGGCGACATTGGCCTCGCGGCACATGCCCTTGATGCCGACGACCTTGAGCAAGCTGTCGGTCTCGGGCGGCAGCGGGCCGAAGCGGTCGATCATCTCGGCGGCCAGGGCCTCGCGGTCGGCGGCCTTCTCGGCTTCCGACAGGCGGCGGTAGAGCGACAGACGCACGTTCAGGTCGGGCACGTAATCGTCGGGGATCATCACGGCCGCGCCGGTGTTGATCTGCGGCGACCAGGCGCGGTCTTCCAGCAGGGCCTCGGCGCCCTGGCGCTCGCGCAGGGCCGCGACGGCGTCTTCCAGCATCTGCTGATAGAGCTCGACGCCGATCTCCTTGATGTGCCCGCTCTGCTCGTCGCCGAGCAGGTTGCCGCCGCCGCGGATGTCGAGGTCGTGGCTGGCCAGCTGGAAGCCGGCGCCCAGGCTGTCGAGCGACTGGAGCACCTTCAGGCGCTTTTCTGCCGACTGGGTGATCTGCTTTTCGGCCGGCGTCGTCAGATAGGCGTAGGCCCGGGCCTTGGAGCGGCCGACCCGTCCGCGGATCTGATACAGCTGCGCCAGGCCGAACATGTCGGCGCGGTGCACCACCAGGGTGTTGGCCGAGGGGATGTCGAGCCCACTTTCCACGATAGTGGTCGCTAGGAGCACGTCGTACTGGCCCTCGTAGAAGGCGGTCATCACCTCCTCGAGCTGGGTGGCGCTCATCTGGCCGTGGCCGACGACGTACTTCACCTCGGGCACCTGGGTGCGGAGGAACTTCTCGATGTCCTCCAGGTCCTTCAGGCGAGGCACGACGTAATAGGCCTGGCCGCCGCGATACTTCTCGCGCAGCAGGGCCTCGCGCACGGTGACGGCGTCGAAGGGCGTGATGTAGGTGCGCACCGCCAGGCGATCGACCGGCGGGGTGGCGATGATCGACATCTCCCGGATGCCCGACAGCGCCATCTGCAGGGTGCGCGGGATCGGCGTGGCGGTCAGGGTCAGCATGTGCACGTCGGCGCGAAGCTCTTTCAGCTTCTCCTTGTGCTTGACCCCGAAGTGCTGCTCCTCGTCGACGATCACGAGGCCCAGGTCCTTGAAGGCCACCTGCTTGGACAGCACCGCGTGGGTGCCGACCACGATCTCCAGCTGGCCGTTGGCCAGGCCCTCGCGGGTGTCGGCGGCTTCCTTGCCGGTGACCAGGCGCGACAGGCGGGTGACCTTCACCGGCCAGCCCTGGAAGCGTTCCTTGAAGGTCTTGTAGTGCTGGCGGGCCAGCAGCGTGGTCGGGCAGACCACGGCGACCTGCTTGCCGCTCATGGCCACCACGAAGGCCGCGCGCAGGGCCACTTCCGTCTTGCCGAAGCCGACGTCGCCGCAGATCAGACGGTCCATCGGCTTGCCCGACGACAGGTCTTCCAGCACGTCGTGGATGGCGTTGAGCTGGTCGTCCGTCTCCTCGTAGGGGAAGCGGGCGCAGAACTCGTCGAACACGCCCGACGGCGGGTCGGTCTCTTCCACCGACTTCAGCGAGCGGGCGGCGGCGATCTGGATCAGGCCCTCGGCCATGACCCGCAGGCGCTCCTTCGCTTTCGCCTTGCGGCCCTGCCAGGCCGCGCCGCCCAGCTTGTCGAGCTGCACGTTCTCGCCGTCGGCGCCGTAGCGGGTGAGCAGGTCGATGTTCTCGACCGGCAGGTAGAGCTTGGCCTCGCCGCCGTACATCAGGTCGAGGCAGTCGTGCGGCGCGCCCTGCACGTCGAGGGTCTTGAGGCCTTCGTAGCGGCCGATGCCGTGGTCGATGTGGACGACGAGATCGCCCGGCGTCAGGGCCGAAGCTTCCGCCAGGAAGTTGGCGGCGCGGCGCTTCTTGCGCGGGCGGGCCAGGCGGTCGCCCAGGATGTCGGTCTCGGAGATGACGGCCAGGCTGTCGGTCTCGAAACCGGCGTCCAGCGGCAGCACGACGCGCTGGGGAACCTTCGGGTCGTTGGCCTTGGCCGCCTGCCAGTAGCCGGCATACGGCGCCTTCTTCAGACCATGATCCGACAGCATCGTGCCCAGGCGCTCGGACGAGCCTTCCGACCATGAGGCGAAGAGGACGCGCTTGCCCTCCCCGGCCAGCTTCTTGGCGTGGTCGGCGGTGGCCTCGAACAGGTTGACGCTGTCCTGGGCGCGCTCGGCGGCGAAGGTGCGGCCCTGCTTGGCGCCGAGGTCGACGACGTCCAGGCCCTGGGGCTGGAACGGCGTGAACTGGCGGTGCGGACGGTCGGAAACGGCCTCGTCCCACTCCTGGGCGGTCAGGTAGAGGGCCTTGGGCTCCAGCGGACGATAGGCCGACTTGCGGTCGGCGGCGGCGCGGGCGTCGTAGGCGTCGGCGATCATCGACAGCCGCTCGTCGCGGGCCTCGGCGGCCTGGTGGTCGATGCCGATCAGCGAGCCGGCCGGCAGATAGTCGAAGATCGTCGCCATCCGCTCGTAGAACAGCGGCAGCCAGTGCTCCATGCCGGCGCGACGGCCGCCGTCGCTGACCGCGGCGTACAGCGCATCATCGCCCGGCGCGCCGAACAGGCGCACGTACGAGCCGCGGAAGCGCGACACCGCGTCGGCGTCCAGCAGCGCCTCGCTGACCGGCAACAGCTCGATCGAGGTCAGCTGCCGGGTCGAGCGCTGGGTTTCCGGGTCGAAGGCGCGGATGCTCTCCAGGGTGTCGCCGAACAGGTCCAGGCGCACCGGCTCTTCCGACGCCGGCGGATAGACGTCGATGACGCCGCCGCGGATGGCGAACTCGCCGCGCTCGGAGACGGTGGAGGCGCGGACATAGCCGTTGACCGCGAAATAGCGCTCCAGGTCCTTGATATCGACGCTCTGGCCAACCTTGGCGCTGTAGCTGGCGCGCAGCAGCACCTCCTTGGTCGGCACGCGCTGCAGCAGGGCCGGAGCCGCGACCACCAGCATCGCCGGCTTGGCCTGGCCAAGGCCGTTGGCCAGCCGGTGCAGAGTGCACATGCGCGTGGCGGCCACCCCGGCCGACGGGCCGATGCGGTCATAGGGCAGGCAGTCCCACGACGGCAGCAGAACCGCCTCGATCTCGGGCGCGAAGAACTTCAGGGCGTCGATGAAGGCGCTGGCCCGGGCGGTGTCGCGGGCCACGAAGGCGGTCAGCCCGCCCCGAGCTCGGGCGACGTCGGCCATCACCAGCGCGTCGAAGCCCTCCGGCGCGCCGGCCAGGGTCAGGCCGCCGGCGGCCTTGGCGATCTGTTTGGCGTCGTAGGCCATGCTGCTCTTCAACTGTTGGCGGGAAACAACCCGCCGGAATGCAAAGGGTTCAGGCGCTGACCGACGTGTGTCAGGCGCCGTCGCCGGGCGGCCGCGAGGCGTGGGCCTCGAAGCGGAACTTGCGGATCATCGCCATGATCTCGGTCTCGAACGCCTCGGGCGTCGGCTCCTGGCCGACGATCCAGGCGTAGATCTCGCGATCGGACTGTTCGAGCAGGGTTTCCAGCACGTCGAGCTGGTCGGGGGTCAGGCTCGGGCCATGCGTTTCCGCGAACGGCCCCAGAATGAGGTCCGCTTCACGAAAGCCGCGGTGCCAGGCCCGAAACTTCAGCCGCCGGAGGCGGGCGTCGTGATCGATGGTCATGCGGCCGCCGATATAGAGCGCGCCGAGGCCTCGCGCCAGCGTCGCGGCGTCGATTGACCGAACCTGCTGACGCCTTTAGGCGCGAGGACATGGCTTCCTTGATGATCCAGGGCTGCGGCTCCGACGTCGGCAAATCGACCCTGGTGGCGGGGCTGTGCCGGCTGTTCGCCAATCGCGGCCTCACGGTGCGGCCGTTCAAGCCGCAGAACATGTCCAACAACGCCGCCGTCACCGCCGACGGCGGCGAGATCGGGCGGGCCCAGGCCCTGCAGGCCGTGGCCTGCCGGGTTCCCGCCAGCGTCCACATGAACCCGGTGCTGCTGAAGCCCCAGAGCGACGTCGGCGCCCAGGTGGTGGTGCAGGGCCGCGTCGTCGGAAACTACAAGGCCCGGGCGTTCCAGGGACTGAAGCCAGACCTGCTGGCCACCACGCTGGACAGCTACGGTCGCCTGGCCGCCGAGGCCGATCTGGTGTTGGTCGAGGGCGCCGGCAGCCCGGCAGAGACCAACCTTCGCGCCGGCGACATCGCCAACATGGGCTTCGCCCACGCCGCCGACCTGCCGGTGGCCCTGGTCGGCGACATCGACCGGGGACACGTGATCGCCGCCCTGGCCGGCGCCCATCTGGTGCTCGACGACGCCGACCGGGCGCGGATCAAGGGCTTCATCATCAACAAATTCCGCGGCGACCCAGCGCTGTTCGACGACGGGCGGGCGGAAATCTTCCGGCGGACCGGCTGGCCGGACCTCGGCATGGTCCCATGGCTGCCGCCGGTGCGCTTCCTGCCGGCCGAGGACGCGGTAGTGCTGGAGCGTCCGACCGACGCCGCCGCCGGGCGCGCCAAGTTGGTCGTGCCGATGCTGTCGCGGATCGCCAATTTCGACGACTTCGATCCCCTGCGGAACGATCCGGCGATCGACCTTCAGTTCCTGCCGCCGGGCGGCGTGCTGCCGGGCGACGCCGATCTGGTGATCCTGCCCGGGACCAAGGCGACCCTGGCGGACCTGGCCTTCCTGCGCGCCCAGGGCTGGGACGTCGACATCCTGGCGCACGCGCGGCGCGGCGGCCGGGTGCTGGGAGTCTGCGGCGGCTACCAGATGCTGGGCCGAACCGTCAGCGATCCGGACGGCGTCGAAGGACCACCCGGTTCGGCGCCGGGACTTGGCCTGCTGGACGTCGAGACCGTGCTGGCGGGCGACAAGACCGTGCGGCCGGTGACGGGGCGTCTCGCCGGCGGCGCGGCTTTCGAGGGCTACGAGATCCATGTGGGCCGCACCAGCGGCGCGGGAACCGCCCGGCCGCTGCTGACCATCGACGGCCACGGCCCAGACGGCGCGGTCTGCGCCGACGGCAGGATCGCCGGCGCCTATGTCCACGGCCTGTTCGACAAGGCCTCAGCGCGCGCCGCCCTCCTCGCCCCGCTCGGCGTCGCGGCCGACGGCCAGGACCAGTCGGCGCGGGTCGATGCGGCGCTGGACGAGATCGCGCAAATCCTGGAGCGCAGCCTCGACATCGACGCCATCGCCCGTATCGCCGGGCTGCCCTGATCCGGTTTTCCTGGCCCCGGGCGCCGCCGGCGGCCAAAATCGTCGCCGACGAATCCGAGTTGGGGGCCCTCATGCCGGCACGCGCCGTTTCCGCCCTGCGCGACTTCCTGCGCAGCGAATCCGCCGGCGGCGTGCTGCTGATGATCGCGGCGGCCGCGGCGCTGGTCGTGGCCAACTCGCCGCTGGCGGCCGGCTACTTCCACGCCCTGCACGCCTATCTTGGCCCGCTGTCGGTCGAGCACTGGGTCAATGACGGCCTGATGGCTGTGTTCTTCCTGCTGGTCGGGCTGGAGATCAAGCGCGAGGTCGTGGCCGGCGAGCTGTCGACCTGGCCGCGCCGCGCCCTGCCCGGCTTCGCGGCCCTGGGCGGCATGATCGCGCCGGCGCTGGTCTATCTGGTCATCGCCCGCGACGCGCCCGACGTCCGCGCCGGCTGGGCCATCCCGGCCGCCACCGACATCGCCTTCGCGCTGGGCGTGCTGTCGCTGCTGGGCCCGCGCGTTCCCGGCGCGCTGAAGATCTTCCTGGCGGCCCTGGCGATCATCGACGACCTGGGCGCGATCCTGATCATCGCCTTCTTCTACACCGACCACCTGACGCTATGGGCGCTGGGCGCGGCCGCCGGCGTGCTCGCCCTGCTGATCGCCTTGAATCGCCTGAAGGTCGCCGTCCTCTGGCCCTATCTGCTGCTGGGCGCGGTGCTGTGGTTCCTGTTCCTGAAGTCGGGCGTGCACGCCACCCTGGCCGGGGTGCTGCTGGCCATGACCATCCCGCTGACCGGCTCGCGCGGCGAGCACTCGCCGCTGCACCGGCTGGAGCACGGCCTCAATCCCTGGGTGGCCTATCTGATCGTGCCGGTGTTCGGCTTCGCCAACGCCGGCGTGGCGCTGGGCGGCATGGACGTCTCGGCCCTCACCGCGCCGGCGACGCTGGGCGCGGCGCTGGGTCTTTTCATCGGCAAGCAGGTCGGGGTGATGGCCTTCAGCCTCGGCGCCATCCGCCTTGGCCTGGCGCGCCGCCCGACCGGCGTGACCTGGGGCCAGCTCTACGGCGTCGCCGTCCTGTGCGGGGTCGGCTTCACCATGAGCCTGTTCATCAACAACCTGGCCTTCCAGGACGCCCTGCTGCGCGAGGAGACCAAGATCGGCGTGCTGGCCGGATCGGTGGCCTCGGCCCTGCTGGCCTGGCTGGTCTTCTGCCTGCCGCGCGACAAGGCTGGCGCGGCGGCCCAAGCGGGTTCAAACTAGAACGGTCAGTTCAACGAGGAGCGTCGGCCATGCTGCGTTTCGTCCTCATCGCCGCCGCGGCGGCCAGCCTCGCGCCGGCGGCCGCCCTGGCCGGCGCGCCATCGGTCGCCCAGGTCGAGGTGACCATCGGCCCAGACCTCGCCGCCAAGGCCGACAAGCTGGGCGAGCGCGAGCTCGATTACCTGGCCCGCGACCTGCAGCGCACGGTCGAGCGGCGGCTGCAGCGCGCCGGCGGCCTCACCCCGTCGGGCGGGCGACTGCGGCTGGTGATCGACGACGCCACGCCCAACCGCCCCACGCCGATGCAACTGGGCCGCAAGCCGGGGCTGTCGATGGAAAGCTTCGGCGTCGGCGGCGCCGAGATCTCGGGCCAGTACGTCGCCGCCGACGGCGCCAGCACGCCGATCCGCTATCGCTGGTACGAGAACGACATCTGGCAGGCCCAGTACGTCGGCACCTGGACCGACGCCGGCACGGCCTTCGACCTCCTGGCCCGCCGCATCGAGGACGGCAGGTTCGTGAAGGACTGAACGGCGCTCGCTTGCCAGATCCCTCGACGCAGCGTCTGATCGCCGTTCAGTAAAGAGGGGCGCGGACGCCGCGCCCCGGGGGAGGAAGCATGACCGCTGCGCCACGACGATCCAACGCCGTGCTGGCCGCCTACGCCTCGCCGACCCTGCCGCTGGCGGGCCTGGGCCTGCCGCTCGTCGTGTACCTGCCCGAATACTATGTCAGCGAGCTTGGCCTTTCGCTGTCGGTGGTCGGCATGGCCTTCCTGCTGGTGCGCCTGGCCGACATCATCCTGGATCCGATCCTGGGCGGCCTGATGGACCGCACCCGCAGCAAGTGGGGCCGTTTCCGCCCCTGGCTGGCGGCCAGCGTGCCGCTGCTGATGGCCGCGTCCTACGCCCTGTTCATGGCCAGGCCAGGCATCGGCCCGGTGTTTCTCTGGACATGGCTGATCATCGTCTACATCGGCTTCTCGATGGCGGTGCTGGCCCAGACGGCCTGGGGCGCAGTGCTGTCGCCCGACTACCAGCAACGCTCGCGCATCTACGGCTTCTGGAGCGCCGGCAACGTGGTCGGCATGATCCTGGTGCTGCTGCTGCCCCCGCTGGTGGCCTTCGCCTTCAAGGGCGACCATGCCGCGGGCGTGCAGGCCATGGGATGGTTCATCATCGTGCTGATGCCGCTGACCGCCCTGCTGGCCGGCGTCGTCGTGGGCGAGCCGGCCGCGCCGACCCAGCGTCACGAGGCGGGCCTGAAACAGTACCTGGGCCTGCTCAAGCGCCCCACCGTGCAGAAGCTGCTGGCCGCCGACCTTCTGATGGGCCTGGCGCCGGGCATCGGCGGCGCGCTGTTCTTCTTCTTCTTCGAGCGCATCAAGGGCATCCCCAAGGACCAGGCCGGCATCCTGCTGCTGGTCTATTTCGTCGCCGCCCTGGCCGGCGCGCCGCTGTGGCCCTGGATCGCCAAGACCATGGGCAAGCACACCTCGCTGGCGATCGCCAGCATCATGTACGCCGTGTTCCAGGTCGCCGCCGTGATCACCCCCAACGGCGTCAACGCCTTCGGGATCGCGGTGCTGGTGCTGGCCGGCCTGCCCTACTCGGCAGCCCCGCTGCTGGTGCGCTCGATGATGGCCGACATCGGCGACGAGGAGCGACTGAACACCGGCGTCGACCGCACCGGCCTGCTCTACGCCATCGTCAACGGCACGGTGAAGCTGGGCTTCGCCCTGGCCATCGGCGTCTTCCTGGTGCTGGAAAAGCTCGGCTTCGACCCCAAGATCCCGAGCGCGCAAGGCGATACCGCCCTGATCGTGCTCTACACCGCCGTGCCGGCGGCGCTGGGCGTGCTGGTCTCGGTCATCATCGTGCGCTATCCGCTGGACGCCAAGCGCCACGCCGAGATCCGCGCCCAACTGGACGCGCGCGACGCGGCGGAAGCCAACGCCCAGACGAGCCCGCATGACCGCCTCTCCGACCCCAGCCCCGCGCCCTCTGCAGCTCAGTGAGGAGCACCCGCTCTTCACCCTCGTCGAGATCATGGCCCGCCTGCGCGACCCGCGGGACGGCTGCCCGTGGGACATCGAGCAGACCTTCGCCACCATCGCTCCTTACACGATCGAGGAGGCCTACGAGGTCGCCGACGCCATCGAGCGGGGCGACCTGTCGGACCTGAAGGAGGAACTGGGCGACCTGTTGCTGCAGGTGGTGTTCCACTCGCGGATGGCTCAGGAACAGGGGGCGTTCAGCCTGGAGGACGTGGCCCAGGCGATCTCCGACAAGATGATCCGCCGCCACCCTCACGTCTTCGGCGACCACGCCTATGACGATCTGGCCGACCAGAAGGCCGGCTGGGAGGAACTGAAGGCCCAGGAACGCAAGGCCAAGAAGAAGGGCGGCGTGCTGGACGACGTGCCCGCCGGCCTGCCCGCCCTGACCCGAGCCGTGAAACTGACCAAGCGCGCCGCGCGCGTCGGCTTCGACTGGCCCTCGACCGACGAGGTCCTGGCCAAGCTGGCCGAGGAAGTGGCCGAACTGCAGGTCGAGATCGACGCCGGCGACCAGGCCAAGGCGCGCGAGGAACTGGGCGACATCCTGTTCGTCTGCGCCAACCTGGCCCGCAAGCTCGACGTCGAGCCCGAGGACGCCCTGCGCGCCACCAACGCCAAGTTCGCTCGCCGCTTCGCCTTCATCGAGGCCGAACTGGCCAAGGACGGGCGCACGCCCGACCAGTCGGACCTGGCCGAGATGGACGCCCTGTGGGACGCGGCCAAGGCGGCTGAAAGGAAGTAGTCAGCAGGCGGCGGCTGGAGCGCGAGCCGGCGTGCTCCAGATCCCAGGGCCGTTACTCAATTGAAGGGTCCAATAGACTTGTCATCCCGGCCGAAGGAGCGCGCAAGCGATCCGTAGAGCCGGGATCTCCCACATCTGCAGTTTCGAAACGGTGGGAGATCCCGGCGCTCCGCTGCGCTACGGCCGGGATGACAAGATCATAAGTGGCTGAAAATGCTCGGCCGTGGATCAGATCAACTTAATCCAGACCCTAGTCCTCCAGCGCCTCCGGCGCGGGTTGGATGGTGACGCTCTCGCCACATCCGCAAGCATCGGTCTCGTTCGGGTTATGGAACACGAACTTCGACGACAGCTTGGTGATCTCGTAGTCGATCTGCGTGCCGATCAGGAACAGCACGGCCTTCGGCTCGATCAGGATGGTGACGCCCTTGTCCTCGACGACCTCGTCGATGGGGCCCTTCTCCTTGGCGTATTCGAAGACGTACTCCTGGCCCGCGCAGCCGCCGTTCTTCACCCCCACGCGCAGGCCCGCATAGGCCTGATCGGGATCCTCGACCGCCTTGCGGTCCATGATCTCCTTCACGCGCGCGGCCGCGGCGTCGGTCAGGGTGACGACCTTGGGACGGGGGCGGCGCGGACGGGGGCTGACGGCGGCTTCCATGGCGTGCCTCAGAACATGTTCAGCTGCAGCTTGGCCTCGTCACTCATGCGCGAGGGATCCCACGGCGGATCGAAGGTCAGGTCGACGTTGCACGACCGGATGCCGTCGATCTCCATCACCGCGTCCTTGACCCAGCCGGGCATGTCGCCGGCCACCGGGCAGCCCGGCGCGGTCAGGGTCATGTCGATGGCCACGTCCTTGTCGTCGCTGACGTCGACCTTGTAGATCAGGCCGAGCTCATAGATGTCGACCGGGATTTCCGGGTCGAACACCGTCTTCAGCTTCTCGATCAGCTGGTCGGTCAGGCGGTTCAGCTCGTCCTGGGACAGGGCCGTCGCGGCGGGGGCTTGGTCGGTCATCGGCTCAACTGAAGAAGCTACGGGCCTTGCCCAACGCGTCCACGAACGCGTCGGCCTCGGCAGGCGTATTATATAGGGCGAAGGAAGCGCGAGCGCTCGACGTCACCCCGAACCTTTTCATCAACGGCTCGGCGCAGTGGGTGCCGGCGCGCACGGCCACGCCGTAGCGGTCCAGCACCTGGGCCACGTCATGGGCGTGGGCGCCTTCGACGACGAAGCTCATCACCGCGCCCTTGCCGGGCGCCGTGCCGAGGATCCGCACGCCGTTGACGCCTTCCAGCCGGGCGGCGACCCGCTCGTACAGCGCATGCTCGTGGGCCAGGGCCGCGTCGCGATCGATGGTGTTCAGCCACTCGATGGCCGCGCCCAGGCCGACGGCTTCAAGGATCGCCGGGGTGCCGGCCTCGAAGCGATGCGGCGGGTCGGCGTAGGTGATCCTGTCGAGGCTGACCGAACCGATCATCTCGCCGCCGCCCTGATAAGGCGGCAGGGCCGCCAGGCGCTCGGCCTTGCCGTAAAGCACGCCGATGCCGGTCGGGCCGTAGAGCTTGTGGCCGGAGAAGACGTAGAAATCGACGTCCAGGGCTTTGACGTCCACCTTGGTGTGCACGATCCCCTGGCAACCGTCGAGCAGCACCGGCGCGCCGGCGTCATGGGCCAGACGCACGATCGTGGCCACGTCGTTGACCGTGCCCAGCACGTTCGACATGTGAGTGACGGCGACCATCTTGGTCTTTTCCGACAGCAGGCCCTGGAAGGCCTCCATGTCGAGGCGGCCGTCGTCGAGCACCGGAATGAACTTCAGGACGACGCCGTAGCGCTCGCGCAGGAAGTGCCAGGGCACGATGTTGGCGTGGTGCTCCATCTCCGACAGCACGATCTCGTCGCCGGCCTTCAGGCTGCGCCCGAAGGTGTCGGCCACCAGGTTCACCGCCTCGGTGGCGCTCTTGGTGTAGACGATCTCGCCCACGTCGGCGTTGATGAACCGCGCGATGCTTTCGCGAGCCTTTTCATAGGCTTCGGTCGTTTCGTTGGCCAGCGTATGCAGGCCGCGGTGGACGTTGGCGTACGAGGTGCGGGCCAGGCCCGTCATGGCGTCCAGCACCACGTCGGGCTTCTGGGCGCTGGCGGCGCTGTCCAGATAGATCAGCGGCTTGCCGTGCACGGTGCGCGACAGGATCGGGAACTGGGCGCGGATGGTCTCGAGATCGAAAGCGGCGCTCATTCGCTGCGTCCCAGCTGCCTGGCCACCCAGGCGGCGGCGATCTCGCGGGCGCCGTCGTGCTCGATGCGCTCGACCACCTCGCCGACGAAAGCCTCCGTCAGCATCGCCCGGGCTTCCAGCTCGGGAATGCCGCGCTGGCGGGCGTAGAACACCGCTTCCTCGTCCAGGGCGCCGATGGTGTTACCGTGGGCGCAGGAGACGTCGTCGGCGAAGATCAGCAGTTCCGGCTTGGCGTCGATCTCGGCCTTGTCCGACAGGATCAGGGCGTGGTGGCCCATGCGCGCATCGGTCTGGTCTGCGCCCTCGGCCACGATGATACGGCCCTGGAACACGCCGCGGGCCTGGTCGGCCACCATGCCCTTGGTCAGCTGGCTGGTGACGCCGTCAACGCCGCCGTGGGTGACCACGGTGGTCTGGTCGGCGTGGCGCTGGGCGTTCAGCAGATAGATCCCGTCCAGGCGCACCTGGGCGTGGGCGCCGGGATGGGCGACGTGGGTCTCGATCCGCTGGCGACGCGCGCCGCCGGTCAGGACAGTCTGGTTGAAGGTCGCGCCGGCGGAAAGCTCCACGCGGGCGGTGACGACGTTGACGGCCTCGGCCTCGTCCTCGACCAGCACGATGCGGGTCAGGCTCGCGCCCTCGCCCACGGCGATGTCGAGCGCCACGTCGGTGACGTAGCCGGCCGCGCGGCCCTCATGGCTTTCCAGCAGGGTCAGGCGCGCGCCCGGCTCGACCACCAGGGCGTAGGACGCGGCTTGCGAGGCCTTGTCGGTCGCGGCCACGAAGCGCAGGCTCATGACCTCGCCCTGCCCGCTGGTGGCCACGTGGCGGCCGTTGACGAACAGGATCTCGCCATCGGTCAGGCCCGCGAACGGACCGGCCGAAACCACGCCGTCAAACTTCGGCGCGGGTTCGGGCAGCACGCGGATCAGGCCGCGCAGGTCGGTCCAGCGCCAGTCCTCGTCGCGGCGCGACGGCAGGACAGTGACGTCGCCGGTCTTGAGAGCGGTCGAAAGGCTCACGCGGCGGCCCCGACGTACTTATCGTAGCCCTCGGCTTCCAGCTGCAGGGCCAGTTCCGGACCGCCAGAAGCGACGATGCGGCCGGCGGCCAGCACGTGCACGCGGTCGGGTTTGATGTAGTCGAGCAGGCGCTGGTAGTGGGTGATCACCAGCATGCCGCGCTCAGGCGAGCGCAGGGCGTTGACG
>PJUK01000114.1_pt1 | contig 54904 bp, 50 predicted proteins | sample 1512211 | NCBI WGS metagenome assembly PJUK01 (sample SAMN08177668, study PRJNA422409) | Feces metagenome, whole genome shotgun sequencing project. | reverse complement strand
CGCCGCGTTCGGTGGCTACAAGAAATCAGGCGTTGGCCGCGAAACCCACAAGATGATGCTCGACCACTACCAGCAGACCAAGAACCTGCTGGTGAGCTACGACATCAATCCGCTGGGCTTCTTTTAACCCACCGTTTTCAACGGTCTGCCATGCATAAGGAGCGGCCCTCGCGCCATCGAACAGCCTGCATGCCCGCCCTTTCCCCCTCGTCGGGAGAGTGGCCGGGCAGCGCTCCGTTCGAGCGAGACCCAGCCGCCCCGCCATCCAATAAAACAGTCAGGGCACAGCAATGGATCAGATAGGTAATTACGTTCTCTACATCATCATGGCCTGCGCCGTGGTGGGGGCTTTCGCAGCCATCTACGACAGCGAGAAAGGCCTGGGCAAGGAGTTCATGGAAGGCATCCACGCCACCGGTTACATCTTCGTACCGGCGGCCGGCATCATGGCCTCCATCCCCTATCTCACGGTACTCATCGAGAAAGCCTGCGGGCCGTTCTTCGATGCCCTGGGCGCCGACCCGGCACTGGCCGCGACGATGATCATCGCCTCGGACATGGGCGGCTATCATTTGGCCTCGGCCCTGGCCTCGAGCAAGGAAGCGCTGATCATGGCGCTGATCACCGGCTTCATGGGCGGCGCCACCATCGTCTTCTCCATTCCGATGGGCCTGGCGATGCTCGACAAGCGCGACCACAAGTACATGGCGCTGGGCATCATGTCCGGCATCCTGACCATTCCGGTCGGCGTGCTGATCGCCAGCGTACTGCTGGTGGTCAGTGATCCGATGGTGCGCGAAGTGGTCGCCACCAACGGCGAGGCCACCTACCAGTTGGCACTGGGTCTGGGCAGCATCTTCACCAACCTGCTGCCGATCTTCGTCTTCGTCGTGGCGCTGGCCGCCGGTCTGCGCTTTCTGCCGGATATGATGATCAAGGGTTTCATCGGTTTCGGTCGTGGCCTGGATGCGATGATCAAGCTGGTGCTGGTGTTCTCCATCGTCGAGTACTTCACCGGCGTGTTCACCATCGTCTTCGGCGGCTGGGGCTTTCACCCGATCATCGCCGACGCCGAGGATCAGACCCGCGCCCTGGAGACCGCCGGTTACATCGGCATCATGCTGGCTGGCGCCTTCCCGATGGTCTATCTGCTGCGCAAATACTTCGGCGGCCCGCTGGAGAGCCTGGGTAGAAAGGTCGGCCTGAGCGCCGTCGGCAGTGCCGGCATGCTCGCCACCATCGCCAACATCCTGGCCATGTTCCGCCTGGTGCGCTTCATGCCGCCGAAAGACAAGGTGATCAACATTGCCTTCGCCGTCTGCGCGGCCTTCCTGCTCGGGGATCACCTGTCCTTCACCGCCAACTTCCAGCCGACCATCATCCTGCCGGTACTGGTCGGCAAGCTGATCGCCGGCTTCGTCGCCATCGGCCTGGCCTACTGGCTGTCGGTGCCCAAGGCACTGGAGCTGGAGAAACAGGATCGCGCCGTCGGCATCATAGACCAGGACGAGTACCCGGTCGCCGGCAAGCCGCAGGTCAGCCCGGCCTGACACTTGCCGTAACGCCCGGCGCCTGCCCTGGCGGGCGCCGTGGGCGAACATGAAAGACTGGTTCAGGAGAAATACATGGCAAGCTACTCCCACAGCATCGGTGGCCAGACCTGGCGCTTCGACGACTTGCGCGAGCTGATGGCCAAGGCCACGCCGGCACGCTCCGGCGACTACCTCGCCGGCGTCGCGGCCAGCAGCGATGCCGAACGGGCAGCCGCGCAGATGACCCTGGCCGACGTGCCGCTGAAGAATTTCCTGCATGAGGCGCTGATTCCGTACGAAAGCGACGAAGTCACCCGCCTGATCATCGACACCCACGACGCCCAGGCCTTCGCACCGGTCAGCCACCTGACCGTGGGCGGGCTACGCGACTGGCTGCTCAGCGACGCCGCCGACGAAACCAGCCTGCGCGCCCTGGCACCGGGCATGACGCCGGAAATGGCAGCGGCAGTATCGAAGATCATGCGCGTGCAGGATCTGGTGCTGGTGGCGCAGAAGATTCGTGTGGTCACCCGTTTTCGCAACACCATGGGCCTGCGCGGGCGCATGTCCACGCGCCTGCAACCCAATCACCCCACCGACGACCCGGCCGGCATCGCTGCCAGCGTGGTCGACGGTCTGCTCTACGGCAACGGCGATGCCATGATCGGCATCAACCCGGCCACCGACAGCATGAGTGCTATCTGCACCCTGCTGGAAATGCTCGACGCCGTGATCCAGCGCTACGAGATTCCCACGCAATCCTGCGTGCTGACCCACGTCACCAACTCCATCGCCGCCATCGAGCGCGGCGCACCGCTGGATCTGGTGTTCCAGTCCATCGCCGGCACCGAGGCGGCCAACGCCAGCTTCGGCGTCAGCCTCAAGATCCTGCAGGAGGGCTACGAAGCCGGGCTGAGCCTGGGGCGCGGCACCCTCGGCAACAACCTGATGTACTTCGAAACCGGCCAGGGCAGCGCGCTGTCGGCCAACGCCCACCATGGCGTCGACCAGCAGACCTGCGAGGCCCGTGCCTACGCCGTGGCGCGCCACTACAACCCGTTCCTGGTCAACACCGTGGTCGGCTTCATCGGCCCCGAATACCTGTACAACGGCAAGCAGATCATCCGCGCCGGCCTGGAAGATCACTTCTGCGGCAAGCTGCTGGGCGTGCCCATGGGCTGCGACATCTGCTACACCAACCATGCCGAAGCCGACCAGGACGACATGGACATGCTGCTGACCCTGCTCGGCGCCGCCGGCATCAACTTCATCATGGGCATCCCCGGCTCCGACGACGTGATGCTCAACTACCAGACCACCTCGTTCCACGATGCGCTCTATGCGCGCAAGGTGCTCGGCCTGCACGCCGCGCCGGAGTTCGAGACCTGGTTGGCGCGTATGGGCATCTTCCAGCAACAAGGTGGTCGCCTGCACATGGGCGAGGAACTGCCTCCCGCCTTTCGCCAGGCCCTGGCTCAGCTCGCCTGAGTATTCGAGATAGCCATGACAGACAAATCCCCCGCAACCGAAAACCCCTGGCAGCAACTGCGCCAGCTGACCCCCGCCCGCATCGCCCTGGGCCGCGCCGGCACCAGCCTGCCGACCGCCGCGCAGCTGGATTTCCAGTTCGCCCACGCTCAGGCCCGTGACGCCGTGCACCTGCCCTTCGAGCACACGCCCCTGCGTGAGGCGCTGCACGACCGTCAACTCCCGACACTGGTGCTGCGTAGCGCCGCGGCGGATCGCCATACCTACCTGCAACGCCCGGATCTGGGCCGACGTCTGCACGAAGACGCGGCGCGCCAGCTCGATGGCTACACCGAGAAACACGGGCGGGGCTACGACCTGGCCATCGTCATCGCCGACGGTCTGTCGTCGCTGGCGGTGCAGCGGCACAGCCTGCCGTTTCTCGATCGCTTGCTGGAGCAGGTGCTGGAGGAAGGTTGGTCACTGGCGCCCATCGCCATCGTCGAACAGGGCCGGGTCGCCGTGGCTGACGAAGTCGGCGAACGCCTGGGGGCGAAGATGACGGTGATCCTGATCGGCGAACGCCCCGGCCTCAGTTCACCGGACAGCCTCGGCCTGTACTTCACCTACGCGCCGCGGGTCGGCCTCAACGACGCCTACCGCAACTGCATCTCCAACGTGCGCCTGGAAGGGCTCAGCTACGGCATGGCCACCTTCCGCCTGATGTACCTGATGCGTGAGGCCTGTCGCCGGCAACTGTCCGGAGTGGATCTCAAGGACGAGGCGCAAGTCCCCACCCTCGAAGGCGGCGGCCCAGGAAACTTCCTGCTGCCACCGCTGCATGACTGAGGCGCTTCAGCGCGCCTCGATACGAAAGCCCAGGCGTGGGAAATGCACGTGCACCACGCCGGCACGCTCGTCCTCACGCCGCAGGATCAACTCTTCACGCCCGGCGAAAACCAATTCACCCTCGACCGGGTCGACGCCATAGTCGATGGCTGCAATGGCCACGCGCTGGCCAGCGCTGAAACCGTTGGGCTCGCTGAACGCCTCGTCCGGCAAGGCTGCCGGCTGAGCGTCGCGGGCAGTGACGATAGCCTGCTCACTGCTCATCTCGCTGAGCGCACCATGGCCGAAGCCCAGTACCCGCGCCAACCAGGCCGCCACGTCCGGATAATCGTCGACCAGCGGCGCGGTGACCGGCGTAGCGCGCAGGAACCACAGCGGATGGGCAACGGCGAAATCGGCAATCGAGGGCTCGCCAAACAGAAAATCCCCCCCGCCCTGCTGCAGTTGCTGCTGCAAACGCCCCATCAGCACCGGCCATTGGTGGCGCGCCTGCTCCAGCGGCAAACGGCTGGCTGTGCCACCCGAGAACAGCGCCGCGCGATCGGCGGCGAAAGCCTTGGCGAATTCCGGTGGCACCTTGGCGAAGCGCACAGCCATGGACTCGGGGGCGAACACCAGCGATACCGCATGCTGAAACAGCACCGAATCAGCCCACTGCGCGAGTGTGGCGGCATTGAAACCCTGCCCTTCCGGGAACAGTGGCGGCGTGCTCTTTTCCGCGTCCAGACGACGGGCGATCAGTGCGGTATCGCAGTAGATGTCAGCACCGATCTGCAACACCGGGGTTTTACGGTAGCCACCCGTCAACGCGGTCAGGTCGGGCTTGGGCATCACCGGCGGAATCATCACCGAACGCCAGGACAGTTGCTTGAAGCCCAGCAGCAGGCGGGCCTTCTCGGCAAATGGCGAGGTCGGATAGTGGTGCAGGATCAGCTCGTGCATGGCGCGCTCCGCGTCGATTCGAAAGCGCCCAGCTTACCCGTAGGGCCGTGATGCGCACACCGCCTCAGGCTGATGAATCACCATCAACGGCCAGAATGAGCGCTTCTTTGGCGGTTTTACTCAGGCGCTTGATTGCACGCTCACGACGCAGGGCATCGCCCTTGCCGGCACAGGCTTCGACATAGGCCAATGCCAGCGCCGGGCTGGTGTGAAAGAAACGCGCGCCCTTGCCACTCTGGTGCTGGGCGAAACGCCGCTGCGGGTCGTCGCTGATGCCGCAATACAGCGCACCATTGGCGGTGCGCACCAGATAGACGAACCAGGGTTTGTCGAGTGCTGCCGTCATCCGCGCGCCGGGAACCACTCACGCGCCGAGCGCCACAGGCACATACCGACGAAATAGGCCGAAGCCAGCCACCAGAGCGCCAGCAGCCAAGGCTGGCTAACGGGATACTGCAGGATCAGCAGGGCGCTGCTGAGCATCCAGACGAAGGTCACCAGAATGTTCAGCGGCATGAACTGACGCACGCGGAACGGGTGCAGGAATTTCATCCTGGTCAGAGTCAGCCCCGCCAGCAGAACGATGATGCCAAGCGTCACCCAGGGATGGATGTCGAGAATGTAGAAATACAGCACCACCACGTTCCAGGCCGCCGGGAAGCCAACGAAGTAGTTGTCCTTGCTCTTCATGTTCAGGTTGCAGAAGCAGAACAGCGACGACACCAGAATCAGGCCAACGGCGAACAGCGGGGTGTATTCAGGCAACGGGATGAAGCGGTAAAGGAAGATCGCCGGGATGAACACATAGGTCAGGTAGTCGATGACCAGATCCAGGGTCGAACCATCGAAATGCGGCAGCACACCCTTGACGTCATAACGTCGCGCCAGGGAGCCATCCAGGCCATCGACCAGCAGCGCCAGTCCCAGCCACATCAGACACTGTTTGGGCTGGCCGTCGAGCACGGCTAGCAACGCCAGCAGGGCGAGAATCACACCACTGGCAGTGACGGCATGCACCCCCCAGGCCTTGGCCTGTTTTACGGCTACGATCAGTTCGGTCACGGCAGGTCTCGATTGGCAGTGGAGATGCGGCACCCCATGTGCGCACTCTCTTATTGAAGGCTATGACCGGCTAGCCTACCACTGCGTTCCTTCGCCTGCCTTAGCGCGCCGTCCGAAACTGGGCCAGTCCACGGGCCGCTTGTCGACGAATGGCAGCCTGAACCGGCGGTGCCCAGCCCAGCAACAGCCCTTTGGCCCCTAGCGCCTGGCGAGCCCAGCGCCACAGGTCGAAATGATCACGGTGCTCGACGATCAAGCCATCACGGAAGACGAAGCGAGCCTGGATATGATTGACCACCTGCCGCCCCGTGGCGCTGAAACGGTACGTGGCGACCCAGCGGGCGCTACCGGCATGGTCATCGGCATGCACCGAGTCGAAAGTCAGCGAGAAGCCCTCGGCACGGCTGCACAGCATGCGCCACATGTCCCCTGCCTCCGCGCCCTGCAGACCGACGAAAACCGGGTCGGAGAAGCGCACATCCGTCGCATAGCAGGCGGCCATGGCCTCGGCGTCGAGCTTCTGGAAGGCGCTGTAGAAGCGCTGGATCAGATCGGCATTGGGGTGGCTCATGAGGTCTCCTACAGGCTTTTCATTACTTAGGGTGCGCCGCGCGCACCGCTGTCACGGCGTCGCTCACTGGTGCACAGCGCACCCTACACGTTCGCAAGGATGGTTCACTCCAGTCTGTTCGTCCGGCGGGGACATGGCGATTGGCTATAACGACAACTTTGTGTCAATAATCGCCAACCTCAATCGAGAGCATTCCCATGCTGCGCATCGCGCTGTACGTCTGCCCGCAAACCGTCTGCTCCAGCCTGAGCATGGCGCAGGATGCCTTCAGCCTGGCCAATCGCCTGGCGGGCACGGCATGTTTTCTGGTTCAGCGCTTCAGCCTAGATGGTGAGCCCGTGCAACTGGATTTTGCCCAGATACAGGTTGATGGCGGCCTACTTCTGGCCGAGCAGGCCGACCTGCTGATCGTGCCAGCCACCGGCAGTGCCATCAGCCGAACGCTGGAAAACAACGCCAGGCTGCTGCCCTGGCTGGCCCAACGTGGAGAGCAACAGGTGGCGAGCCTGTGCAGCAGCGCCTTCCTGCTGGCAGCAACTGGCCTGCTCGATGGACGCCAGGCGACCACTCATTGGGCGCTGGCCGAAGCCTTCGCCCGGCACTATCCCCAGGTGAACCTGCGCAGCGACCTGCTGCTGACCGAAGACGGCCCGCTGTTCTGCTCCGGCGGCGCCCAGGCCGGGCTCGATCTGTGCCTGCATCTGATTGCCCTGCATGCGGGCGAATGGCTGGCCCAGCAGGTAGCCAGCGCCATGGTGATCGAACGTCAGCGCGGCACGCAGACGCGCTTCGCACCTCTGTTGCCCACCACCGATGACAGCACGCTGCTGCCGGTACTGACCTGGCTACGCGAGCATCACGCCGAAGCGATCGACCTGAACCGCCTTGCGCAGCAGGCACACTGCTCGCCCCGCACCTTGCTGCGCCGTTTCAAGCACACCACCGGACTGACGCCAGGTGACTACCTGCAACGCCTGCGTATCAGCCTGGCGCAGCAGGCGCTGGCACGCTCGGGCCAGTCGCTGGAACAGATCGCCAGCCAGATCGGCTTCGCCGACCGCGCCACCTTTGCCAAGCGCTTCAAACAGCTTTGCGGCGAAACACCTGGGGCCTTTCGTAAACGTATGCAGCGGAGTGGCTAGCGCAAGATTGCCTACTATTGAAGTGCGTAACGAATTAGATCCCACAACGAAAAAGGGAGCCCGAAGGCTCCCTTTTTGATAACGCAACGCTGACTCAGTGAATGATCTGACTGAGGAACAGCTTGGTGCGCTCGTTCTGCGGGTTGGTGAAGAAGCTGTTGGGTTCGGCCTGTTCGACGATCTCCCCCTTGTCCATGAAGATCACCCGGTTGGCCACGGTGCGAGCGAAACCCATTTCGTGGGTCACGCAGAGCATGGTCATGCCGTCTTCGGCCAGGCCGATCATGGTGTCCAGAACCTCTTTCACCATCTCCGGGTCGAGTGCCGAGGTCGGCTCGTCGAACAGCATGATCTTCGGTTTCATGCACAACGCACGGGCGATCGCCACACGCTGCTGCTGCCCACCGGAGAGCTGCCCCGGAAACTTGTTGGCCTGCTCCGGAATGCGCACGCGCTCGAGGAAATGCATGGCGATTTCCTCAGCCTGACGCTTGGGCATCTTGCGTACCCACATCGGTGCCAGGGTGCAGTTCTGCAGCACGGTCAGGTGCGGGAACAGGTTGAAGTGCTGGAACACCATGCCCACTTCGCGGCGGATCGCCTCGATGTGCTTGAGGTCACTGGTCAGCTCGGTGCCATCGACCACGATGCGCCCCTGCTGGTGTTCTTCCAGACGATTGATGCAGCGGATGGTGGTGGACTTGCCCGAGCCGGACGGGCCGCAGAGCACAATGCGCTCGCCCTGTTGCACGCTGAGGTTGATGTCCTTGAGCACGTGGAACTGGCCGTACCACTTGTTCACGCCTTGCAGCAGGATCATCGGCTCAGCGCTGGGTTGCTTGATTGCTTCACTCATTATTCATTCCTCCAAGGGACTCATTCAGGTTCTGGCGCGCCGCATCACGGGCAGGCGCGCCTCAGCGACTGAACGGTTCCTAACGCTTGTGGCCGGTATCCAGCTTTCTCTCCAGATGCAGGGAGTAGCGGGACATACCAAAACAGAAAACCCAGAAAACCAACGCGGCGAATACATAGCCCTCGGTCGCCATACCCAGCCAGGCTGGGTCGGTGGTCGCCTGCTTGATGCTGTTGAGCAGGTCGAACAGACCGATGATGATCACCAGGCTGGTGTCCTTGAACAGGGCGATGAACACGTTGACGATGCCGGGAATCACCAGCTTGAGTGCCTGCGGCAAGATCACCAGACCCATCATCCGCCAGTAGCCCAGGCCCATGGCCGCAGCGGCCTCGTACTGGCCTTTGGGGATGGCCTGCAGGCCACCGCGCACCACTTCAGCGATGTAGGCGGACTGGAACAGGATCACCCCGATCAGCGCACGCATCAGCTTGTCGAAGTGCATGCCTTCGGGCAGGAACAGCGGCAGCATCACCGAAGACATGAACAGCACGGTGATCAGCGGCACGCCGCGCCAGAACTCGATGAAGGTGACGCAGATGACCTTGATCGCCGGCAGGTTGGAGCGGCGCCCCAATGCCAGCAGGATGCCCAGCGGCAACGCACCGGTGATACCGACAGCGGCGATCACCAGGGTCAGCATCAGGCCGCCCCACTGGCTGGTGGAAACCACGCTCAGACCGAACACGCCACCGTGCAACAGGCACCAGGCGATGACCGGATAGATCACCAGGAAAGCCAGGCCATACAGCGCCTTGCGCGGCATCTGCGGGACGAACAGCGGCGCAGCTCCGATGATCGCCAACCACAGCGTGGTATCTACCCGCCAGCGCAGCTCGGTGGGGTAGAAGCCGTACATGAACTGACCAAAGCGCTGCTGAATGAACACCCAGCAGGCGCCCTCCTTGGTGCAGTCGGCGCGCGTGCTACCGACCCAGTTGGCATCGATGATCGCCCACTGCAACAGCGGCGGCACGATCAGCCAGATCAGGTAGATGGCGAAAAAGGTCAGCAGGGTGTTGAACCAGTTGGAAAACAGGTTGGCCCGCAGCCAGGCCAGCACACCGACGCTCATGCGCGGCGGCGGCAGATCCGGTTTGAAAATATGACTTTGCATGGCTGCTCCTTACCGCTCAGTCAGCGCAATGCGCTTGTTGTACCAGTTCATCAACAGGGAAATGCTGATGCTGATAGCCAGGTACACGCTCATGGTGATGGCGATCACCTCGATGGCCTGCCCGGTCTGGTTGAGTACCGTTCCGGCGAACAACGAAACCATGTCGGGATAACCGATGCCGGCGGCGAGCGAGGAGTTCTTGGCCAGGTTGAGGTACTGACTGGTCAGCGGTGGAATGATCACGCGCAGCGATTGCGGAATGATCACCAGACGCAGCGTGATACCCGGGCGCAAACCCAGCGAGCGCGACGCCTCGGTCTGGCCATGGCTCACGGCCATGATCCCGGAGCGCACGTTCTCGGCGATGAAGGCTGCGGTATAGATGGTCAAAGCCAGCGTCAACGCCATCAGCTCGGGGATCAGCACCCAGCCGCCGCGGAAGTTGAAACCGGTCAGCTCCGGCACGCTCCACACCAGCGGGTTACCGCCGATCAACACAGCCAATGCCGGGATGCCGACGATCATCGCCAGCGACGTCCACAGCAGCGGGAAGATCTTGCCAGTGGCCTCACGCCGCGCCTTGGCCCAACGCCCGAGCACGATGATGGCAACGATGGTTGCCAGCAGCACCACGGCGAAGAAACCAAAGCTCTCCGATGGAGCCGGTGCCGGCATGTACAGGCCACGGCTGTTGAGGAAGAAGACTTCGCCGACGTCCAGGCTTTGCCGTGGTCCGGGCAGGGTCAGGAATACCGCGAAGTACCAGAAGAGAATCTGCAGTAACGGCGGAATGTTGCGGAAAATCTCGATGTAGACCGTCGCCAGCCTGCTGATCAGCCAGTTCGGCGACAGCCGCGCGATACCGAGCAGGAAGCCGAGAATGGACGCCAGCACGATACCGATGACCGACACCAGCAAGGTGTTGAGCAGACCGATGATGAACACACGCCCGTAGGTGTTGCTCTCGGAGTAATCGATCAGGTGCTGAGCGATGCCGAAGCCGGCACTGTTGTTGAGAAAACTGAAGCCGGAGATGATTCCGCGCTTCTCCAGGTTGGCCTGGGTGTTCTGGAATAGAAACCAGCCGAGCGCCACAACGGCGACTACGGCAATGATCTGGAACAGCCACGCGCGCACCTGCGGATCGGTCAATAGCGATCCTCGCGGGCGCGGGGCATTAGCGGTCGTTTGCATAACAGCCCTCGTTGAACCTCCGGCCCGCTGCAGCGGGTCGGGGATTCATATAGTCGGAAACGACAACGGCAGGCTCCCGAGAACCCGTCCAAAGCCTGCTGCGCGTCGGGCCTGCTGTGTCAAAAACAGGCTTAGAATGCTCATTTACAACTCGTAAACTGCGCTTCTTCGCCTGTTTTTTCCTTGCATGCCTCTAGCTCGCGAGCCTTTGAACAGATTCTCGCCTGCCGTTGTGGATGGTCAGCGCACTGGCGGTGCGTATTGCAGACCACCCTTGTTCCACAGGGCGTTGAGACCACGCTCGATCTTCAGCTCGCTGCCGGCACCGACGTTGCGATCGAAGGATTCACCGTAGTTACCCACTTGCTTGACGATCTGAACAGCCCAGTCTTTCGGCAGTTTCAGATCCTTGCCGAACTCACCTTCGGTACCCAGCAGACGAGCGACGTCCGGGTTCTTGGTGGTTTTGGCAGTTTCTTCGACGTTGGCCGAGGTCACGCCCAGTTCTTCAGCGTTGAGCATGGCGAACAGGGTCCAGCGCACGATGTCGAACCACTCCTCGTCACCCTGACGAACGGACGGGCCGAGCGGCTCCTTGGAGATGACTTCCGGCAGTACGACGTAGTCGTCCGGGTTGGCCAGCTTGATGCGCTGTGCGTACAGCTGCGACTGGTCGGAGGTCAGTACGTCGCAACGGCCCGCTTCGACCGATTTGGCGCTCTCGTCGGAGGTATCGTAGGTGATGGGGGTGTACTTCAGGCCATTGGCACGGAAGTAGTCGGAGAGGTTCAGCTCGGTAGTGGTACCGGCCTGGATGCACACGGTGGCGCCGTCCAGTTCCTTGGCGCTGGAAACGCCCAGCTTCTTGTTCACCAGGAAGCCTTGGCCGTCGTAGTAGGTCACGCCGGTGAAGTTCAGGCCCAGAGCCGCATCACGCGAGCTGGTCCAGGTGGTGTTACGCGACAGGATGTCGACTTCGCCGGATTGCAGAGCGGTGAAGCGCTCCTTGGCGGTCAGCGGGCTGTACTTGACCTTGGTGGCGTCACCGAATACCGCAGCAGCAACAGCGCGGCAGACGTCAACGTCCAGACCCAGGTAATTGCCTTTCTCATCGGCGTAGGAGAAGCCCGGCAGACCATCGCTGATGCCGCACTGCACGAAGCCTTTTTTCTGTACCGCGTCCAGGGTGGCACCGGCTTGCGCGAAGCCGCTGACACCAAGCACAGCTGCGGTGGTCAGCATTGCCAGGGTGGATTTCACCATCTTCATCAAAAACCTCCAGTTGCTCTTGTTGTGTTGGAGTCTCCGTCCTACTTCCCCACCCTTTTGAGGCCTGCGCGCCGCTGGCAGCAACGGCGACGACGAGAAGATCGGACGTCAGGCATGAGTCTAGTCGGCGATGCCCTCTGCTGGCCAACCGACTCTCACCCTGCCCATTGGTTGAACGGGCTAGAGACGGATCGTCGTCCACCAGGACGGTAGTGCCCCGGTGGCTTGAGTCAAGGAACCCCACACAGCAGATTCCTGCCTGTTGAGCAGCGGGCAATGGCACAGTGTTACCGTTACCGCGCTACTTCGTCAGTCCGTTCCAGCCATAGCAAGCGCCGTACCAGCGTCATGCGAAATGCAGCATAACTGCCGGTCAAGAGCAAAAGTTGCACCCGTGCGACAACTTATTCACAGATTAGCCAAGCCTGAAAAAAGGCGCCGCCCCATTTTCGAGCAGGCGCACCACACTGGAGCTACCAATGACCCCACCCATGATTCTGCAGCCCCCACACACCGCTGATGCCTGCGTGATCTGGCTGCATGGCCTGGGCGCCGATCGCTACGATTTCCTGCCGGTGGCCGAGGCCCTGCAGGAGCGCCTGCCCACTACACGCTTCGTGTTGCCGCAGGCACCAACCCGCCCGGTGACCATCAACGGCGGCTGGAGCATGCCAAGCTGGTACGACATCCTGGCCATGACCCCGGCCCGCGCCATCGACGAGCAGCAGATGGAGGAGTCGGCGCAGCAGGTACTGGATCTGATCCAGGGCGAACTGGACAGTGGCATCGAGGCCCGCCGCATCGTGCTTGCAGGCTTTTCCCAGGGCGGCGCAGTGGTGCTGCATACCGCCTTCCTGCGCTGCACGGAGGCGCTCGGTGGCGTGCTGGCGCTGTCCACCTACGCCCCGACGTTCAACGACGAAATGAGTCTGACAGATACAAAAAGACAACTGCCGGTGCTTTGTTTGCATGGCAGATTCGACGACGTCGTAACCCCCGATATGGGACGCGCCGCTTTCGACCGTCTGCACGCTCGATCTGTACCGGTACAGTGGCGCGACTACCCGATGGCCCATGAGGTCATTCCGGAAGAGATTCGCGACATCGCCGACTGGCTGAGCCAACTGCTCGCCAACTGAACAGTGCCGTAGGGTGCGCCCTGCGTACCACAGAGCCGGCACCGGATTCGACCCGATGCGCACGGCGACACCCTACATGCTGGCAACCCGCCCCGGAGAAGAAGCACGAATGAGCACAGCGCCCCTGATCCGCACAAAGCAGGACATCGAAACGATCGAGCGCACCCCGCTCGCCGAACGCGACCTGCCACCGAGCACCTATGAGCTGATCCGCCGCACGGCGCAGGCCCATCCCGACGCGCCAGCCCTGTCGTTCATCCTCCAAGGCACGGGCGAAGAAACCCCACTGCGCCTGAGCTACCGCGAACTGCTGGGCAAGATCACCCAGACCGCCAATGCCTTCCACCGCCTGGGCTTGCAACCGGGCAAGGCCGTGTCGTTCCTGTTGCCCAATCTGCCGCAGACCCACTACACCATCTGGGGCGGCGAAGCGGCGGGCATCGTCAACGCGATCAACCCGCTGCTCGATCCCGAGCATATCGCTGAGCTGATCCATGCCTCCGACTCCGAACTGCTGGTCACCCTGGCGCCCTTCCCTGGCACCGACCTGTGGGCCAAGGTCGACGCCCTGCGTGATCGACTGCCGGAGCTGAAGGCGATTCTCTGCGTGGACATGGCCAACCTGCTGCCTGAGCCTCAGCGCAGCGCCATCAAGGCGCAACGTGGGCCGTTGCCGGAGGGCGTACTGGACTTCGATGCAACCATCGCAGACTGCCCCGCCGATCATCTGGAAAGCGGCCGCGTGATCGCAGCAGACGACATCGCCAGCTACTTCCATACCGGCGGCACCACCGGCACGCCGAAACTGGCGCCGCATAGCCATGGCAACGAAGTGGCGATGGCCTACAGCATGAACCTGGTCACCCGCTTCGGCCCAGGCGACGTGACGCTGTGCGGCCTGCCGCTGTTTCACGTCAATGGCGTCATCGTCACCGGCCTTACGGCCTTTATCGGTGGCGCGGAAGTGTTGCTGGCCACACCGCAGGGCTATCGCAATACCACGCTGATCGGCAATTTCTGGAAGGTCATCGAGCGCCACAAGGTGAGTTTCTTCAGCGGCGTGCCGACTATTTATGCCGGCCTGCTGCAGATCCCCAGCGAAGGCTACGACCTGTCCTCACTGAAGTACGCCCTGTGCGGCGCCGCGCCGATGCCAGTAGAGCTGATCCGTCAGTTCGAGGCCAAGACCGGCCTGGCCCTGCTCGAAGGCTATGGGCTGACCGAAGGCACCTGCGGCAGTTGCGCCAACCCGCCGGCCGGCGAGCGCCGCCCTGGCTCCATCGGCCTGCCGATGCCTTACTGCGCAGTCAGCATCAAGGTGCTCGACGAACAGGGGCAGTACCTGCGCGAGGCCGCGCCCAACGAAATCGGCAACCTGTGCATCCGTGGCGCCACGGTGTTCAAGGGCTACCTGCAGGCGAGCAAGAATGCCGGCATCTGGGTCGATGGCGACTGGTTCAATACCGGTGACCTCGGCCGTGTCGATGCGCAGGGCTACATCTGGCTGACCGGACGCAGCAAGGATCTGATCATTCGCGGCGGTCACAACATCGACCCGCAGATGATCGAGGAGGCCCTGCACAAGCATCCCGCCGTGGCCATGGCCGCCGCCGTCGGCAAACCCGACGAGAAAGCCGGTGAATTGCCGGTGGTCTACATCCAACTCAAGTCCGGCACCGAGGTCAGCGAAGCCGAACTGCTCGAACATGCCGCCGCGCATATCCCCGAGCGCGCCGCCGTGCCCAAGGACGCCTGGATCATCGACGCCATTCCGCTGACCGCAGTAGGCAAGACATTCAAACCGGCGCTGCGCTTCGATGCCATCACCCGCGTCTACCAGGCCGCACTGAGCGATCTGCATCCAGCCATTCAGGTCGAGGTACTGAGCGACGACAAGGCCGGACAACTGGCGCATATCCACCTGCCCAGCCAGGAACAGGCACTTGTGCCTGCCATTGGCGAGCGCCTGGCAGGCTTCGCCGTAGGGCACCGCATCCACCTCGTATCGTGAAGCCGAGCGCGCAAGGACGCGCGCCAGTTAACAGCTTGGCATCAACGCCGCACCACTGGTCGGCCCAACTTTGGGCAAGCATTGCCACGCCTTTAGCGCGGGAATAATGTCGAAACTCGTTCACGACCACGATACGGAGCGTTTGCGATGCCATCCGGCCTCGACGCCCAGACAGGCCCGACAAGACCGCGATGAAACCGGCGCATTGGCAGGCAGACCTGCAACAAGTTCGACAGTTGCGACTGTTCCAGAAAGTCGCTGCCAGCAGCCTGGATCAGTTGCTGCGAGAGTTTCGTGCCTGTGAGCTGGAGGCTGGCGAAGTCCTGCTCTCCCCTTTCAACCGCAACCAACACCTCTACCTGCTGATTGAAGGCCAGCTCCGGGTCTACCTCGGCTCGTTGGACAACCAGGCCGTCAGTACCCTGGAGGTCGGTGACTGCGCCGGCGAGATCAGCTTCATCGACAATGAGCATCCCTCTGCCTATGTGGTAGCCGAGCGCCCCTCCACGGTACTGCGCCTGCACCGTGAATCGCTGGTCGCGCTGTTCCAGCAATCGCCACAAATGATGCAGAACCTGCTGGAGCTGCTGTGCGAGCGAGTGCGCCAGGGCAATCGACAGATTCTCGACAGCGAACAGAATGCCAACGTCGACACCCTCACCAGCTGCTTCAACCGGCGCTGGCTCGAGCACGTGTTCGAACGCGAAAGCACACGCTGTGCCTTCAATGACGAACCGATGTCGTTGCTGATGCTGGATGTCGATCACTTCAAGGCCTACAACGACCAGCACGGCCACCTGGCCGGCGACTATGCCCTATGCTTGGTGGCGCACACGCTGCGCAGTCAGCTGCGCCCCAAGGACAGCCTGGTGCGTTTCGGCGGCGAAGAGTTCGTCATCGTGCTGCCGGAAATCGGCGATCTGGAAGCGCGCAGCATCGGTGAGCGCCTGCGCGCGAGCCTGGAGCAGATCGCCTCCTTCTACTCACCGGTTGGTGTCTTGCCCGGCGTGACCATCTCCATCGGCCTGGCACAGATGCAGCACCAGGACAGCCTGCAAAGCCTGATCGCCCGCGCCGATGCCGCGCTGTACCAGGCCAAGCAGCAAGGGCGTAACTGCCTCTGCGGTTGAGCCGTCTTGTTTGGTGCGCACGACACGCCCTACCGTAGGGTGCGCCGTGCACGCCGCTTCCCTGCTAGAGTGCCCGGCATAACAACACGCCCGGATGGCTTCTCATGCGCAAACTGCTGATCGCTGTGCTTCTGCTCGTCCCTCTTTCCGCCCTCGCCTTTCTGGGCCTGCCCCAGGTGCTCGACGCACAGATGAACAGCGTGGCCAGCCCGCCCCCCTATCCGGCCAGCGCCAGCGCGCAGAAGTTGCACCAGGGATTGTTCGTCGCCGACCTGCACGACGACGCTCTGCTCTGGGAGCGCGACCTGCTCAAGCGCTACGACTACGGCCATTCCGACCTGCCACGCATGCTCGAAGGCCGACTCGGCCTGCAGGTGTTTTCCACCGTGACCAAAACGCCGCGCGGCCTGAACATGGAGAGCAACGGCGCCGACAGCGACAACATCACCCTGCTGGCCATGGCCCAGCGCTGGCCGCGGGAAACCTGGAGCAGCCTGCTGCAACGTGCGCTGTATCAGGCACAGAAGCTCAAGGACGCCGCTGCCGACAGCGACGGCCGCTTGGTATTGATCCGCACGCGTGGCGACCTCGCCCGCTTCGTCGAAGCCTGGCAACAGGATCCGCGCCGCGTCGCCGGTCTGCTCGCCACCGAAGGCCTGCAACCCATCGAAGGCAAGCTGGAGAACATCGACGAGCTGTATGACGCCGGCTTTCGCATCGCCGGCCTCACCCACTTCTTCGACAACGAAGTCGGCGGCTCCGCCCATGGCCTGAAAAAAGGCGGCCTGACCCCGCTGGGCCGTCAGGTCATCGCACGCCTGGAAGAGAAATCCATGCTGGTGGATCTGGCCCACGCCTCACGCCCGTTGATCGACGACGTACTGGCCATGGCCAAGCGCCCGGTGCTGGTCTCGCATACCGGCGTCGAAGGCACCTGCGCCGGCACGCGCAACCTCAGCGACCAGCACATGCAGGCCATCGCCGCCACAGGCGGAGTGATCGGCATCGGTTACTGGAGCACGGCCGTGTGCGACACCTCGGTCGCCGCCATCGTCAAAGCCATCCGCTACACCGCCGACAAGGTTGGCGTCGAACACGTTGCCCTGGGCTCGGATTTCAACGGCACCGTGCATACGCCATTCGATGTCACCGGCCTGGCGCAGATCACCGAAGGCCTGCAGAAAGCAGGCTTCGACGATACGGCCATCGCCGCGATCATGGGTGGCAACGTGCAGCGCCTGCTGCTGGCCAGCCTGCCGGAGAAATGAGACGCGCGACGCGCTGCCCTCTTGACAGACGCGAGCGAAGCACTTCGCCACGCCCGCGTCTTGCATTACACTGGCGGGCGTTGACTCCTTAACCAATCGATGAGAAGCCCGTGCTCAAAGCACTCAAGAAAATGTTCGGCAAAGCCGAAGGCGAGCAGCCACAACCGGCACCTACGCCCGCAACACCCGTCCAGGCCAAGGCCGGCGACCAGGAAAAGCCTGGCCGCAAAGACAAACCATCACGCAAACCTGAGACAAGCGCTGCAGCTCAGGAAGCTCAGGCCCGCCCGCCCAAGGCCGACAAACCGCGCCGTGAGCGCCCGGCCAAGCCAGTAAACACCTGGAAACTGGAAGACTTCGTGGTCGAACCGGCCGAAGGCAAGACGCGCTTCCATGACTTCAAGCTCGCTCCCGAGCTGATGCATGCCATTCACGACCTCGGCTTCCCCTACTGCACGCCGATTCAGGCGGGCGTACTGGGTTACACCCTCAAAGGCCAGGACGCCATCGGGCGCGCCCAGACCGGTACCGGCAAGACTGCCGCGTTCCTCATCTCGATCATCACCCAGTTGCTGCAGACCCCGCCGCCGAAAGAACGCTACATGGGTGAGCCGCGTGCTCTGATCATCGCGCCGACCCGCGAACTGGTGGTGCAGATCGCCAAGGACGCCGCCGAGCTGACCAAGTACACCGGCCTCAACGTGATGCAATTCGTTGGCGGCATGGACTTCGACAAGCAGCTCAAGCAGCTGGAATCGCGCTTCTGCGACATCCTCGTGGCCACCCCCGGTCGCCTGCTGGACTTCAACCAGCGCGGCGAGGTGCACCTAGACATGGTCGAGGTGATGGTGCTCGACGAAGCCGACCGCATGCTCGACATGGGCTTCATCCCACAGGTGCGCCAGATCATTCGCCAGACGCCGATGAAGGGCGAGCGCCAGACCCTGCTATTCTCCGCCACCTTCACCGAAGACGTGATGAACCTGGCCAAGCAGTGGACGGTCAACCCGGCCATAGTCGAGATCGAGCCGGAGAACGTCGCCAGCGACACCGTCGAACAACACGTCTACGCCGTGGCCTCGGCCGACAAGTACAAGCTGCTGTACAACCTGATCAGCCAGAACGACTGGACACGGGTGATGGTCTTCGCCAACCGCAAGGACGAAGTGCGCCGTATCGAAGAGCGCCTGACCCGCGACGGCATCAGCGCTGTGCAGATGTCCGGCGACATTCCCCAGCACAAGCGCATCCGCGCGCTGGAAGGCTTCCGTGAAGGCAAGATCCGCGTCATGGTCGCCACCGACGTCGCAGGCCGCGGCATTCACGTCGATGCCATCAGCCACGTGATCAACTTCACCCTGCCGGAAGACCCGGACGACTACGTGCACCGCATCGGCCGTACCGGCCGTGCCGGCACCAGCGGCACCTCGATCAGCTTCGCCGGTGAAGACGACGCCTTCGCCCTGCCGCCGATCGAGGAGCTGATCGGCCGCAAGATCCAGTGCGAAATGCCGCCGGACGAATTGCTCAAACCGGTACCGCGCAAGCACTGAGGCGGCGCAGACAGAACAAAGGCGAAGCCCTCCGGCTTCGCCTTTTTCATTTGATCCAGTTGATTCGATACGCCATGCAGCACTGCGATTACCTGATCATCGGCGCCGGAATTGCCGGTGCCTCCACTGGTTATTTCCTCGCCAGCCACGGCAGGACGCTCCTGCTCGAACGCGAAGCGCAGCCTGGCTATCACTCCACAGGGCGTTCGGCGGCACTGTATACCGTGGCCTACGGCACGCCGCAGGTACGCGCGCTGACCGCCGCCAGCCGCGCCTTTTTCGATGCGCCACCAGCCGGTTTTGCCGAGCATCCACTGCTCACACCGCGTGGCGAGCTGGTGGCGGATTTCAGCGGTGATGCCCGCGAGCTACAGCGCCAGTACGAGCAAGCCCGTGAACATGTCGCCGAGGCTCGCCTGCTCAACGCTGACGAAGCCTGCGCACTGGTTCCGGTGCTGCGCCGTGAACGCGTGCATGGCGCGCTGTTCGACCCCAGCGCCGCCGATATCGATACCGCGGCGCTGCACCAGGGCTACCTGCGCGGCATCCGCCAGCAAGGCGGGGAGATTCATTGCAACCGCGAGGTGCTGACGATCAGCCGCCAGGCAGACGGCTGGCAGGTGGATTGCGCAGGGCAACGCTACCGCGCGGCCGTGCTGATCAACGCGGCCGGCGCCTGGTGCGATGAGATCGCACATCTGGCCGGCCTGCCCGGTATCGGCCTGCAACCCAAACGCCGTGCAGCATTCACCTTCGATGGCCCGGCGGGCGTCGACTGCCAGGCCTGGCCGGCGCTGGTCAGCCTCGACGAATCCTTCTACTTCAAGCCCGATGCCGGCCTGCTGCTGGGCTCGCCAGCCAATGCCGACCCGGTGACAGCGTATGACGTGCAACCGGAAGAGCTGGATATCGCTCTGGGCATCCATCAGATCGAGTGCCACACCACGCTACGGATTCGCCGCCCGGCGCATACCTGGGCAGGCCTGCGCAGTTTCGTCGCCGACGGCGATCTGGTCGGCGGCTTCGACACCCAGGCGGATGATTTCTTCTGGATCGCGGCTCAGGGCGGCTACGGTATCCAGACCAGTGCCGCCATGGGTCAGGCCTGCGCGGCGCTGATCCGTCGGCAGCCACTGCCGCCGTCGCTACAGCAGTTCGGTCTCAGCGAAGCGCTGCTCAGCCCTGCACGGTTATCCACATGCGAGCTACGCTGATTCGGCTGCTACAGGGGCTGTGCCTGCTGCCAGGCACCGCCCTGTTCATCGGCCTGCTGACCTGCCAGTTACAGCAAGCGTGCCAGGCACTGGCCTGGCCGCTGTTGACGGAGCCAGACGGCCATCTCGCCATCGAGCTGGTGCTGGCCTGCTTACCCGCATTCGCGCTGTTTCTGCTGGCCGCCTGCGGCCTGTTGCGGCGCGCTCAACCCGTGACGGTGCTGCTGGTCTTCGCTCTGTGCGCGGCATTTGCGGCGTACTGCGCCGTCAACCTGCTCGCCAATGCCTATGGCAACACCTGGACACCCGGCGAGATCTTCCACGAGTTGTTCCTGAGCAACCTGGAATTGCTGGGCCTGGCACTGCTGCCAAACCTAGGGCTGCTGGCTCTACTGGAACGGCTCAACCGCCCGCGCCCCTGAGCACGCTCTGCTCCTGCTCGTCCGCGCCTTCGTGCCTGGTCAAACTGTCAGGCTGGCGACGGGAACCGCCATCCTTGGCCAGGCTCAATTCCAGAACCCGATCACGCCCACCTTCGGCAATCAGGTAGCGGCCATCGTCCAGTGGCAGAATCGCCTGCGGCGCCTTGAGGAAGGACAGCACGGTGGTCTGCTCGCCCTGCGCATCGACCAGCAGCAGACGCGCGCGATGGGTCGAGTCCTCGCTGATCCACAAGCCCTGCTCGTCGCACAACAGGAACGTCGGGTTACGCAGGCCGTCGATCACCACGGGATCGCGGCCATCCTCGCGCAACTCGCGAATCACCCCGGTCTCCTTCTCGCTGTAGAGCATGCGCCCGTCCGTGCAACGGGTGATCGACTCGGTTTCCGACAGGTTGTCACGCACCACGCTCAGTTGCTGGTCATCCCAACGGTAGCGCCACAGGCGACCATCGCTCTTGCGATCTTCGATGGCATACAGGTAGTGGCCATCGTCCCACAGCCCCTGCACCTGATCGCCCTCGAACAGCGCGGAGACACGTTCGTCCAACAGAAAGCTGACCGGCTTGTCGCCCGACTCCTGGCTGAAGACCAGACCGCCACGCGTAGCGAGCATGCCATCGGGTTTGGACAGCCCCTCGACGACCACCTCACGGCCACCTTCGGGCCGCATCAGCAGGATATTGCCGCGGCCATCCTGCAACTCCTGGCTGACCAGAATGCCTCCCCCCGGAGCGCGCGCCAGCCCGGCGGCCTTTTGCACACCGTCGTAGGCGACGCGGTACGACCAGCCACTGGCAGCCTGTACCGGAAAGAAATACTGCCAGGCGAAGAACGTCAGGGCGGCGGCCACCAGCGCGGCAGCAGCCAGCAGTGAGTTCCTCAGCAAACGCAGGGACATGCTCATGTTCACAGACTCGCAAAATGTTCGTAAAGAATGGTCGCGCCAACCAGCATCAGCACCACGCCGCCGAGTATCTCAGCGCGCTTGCCAACCAATTGACCGAGCATACGACCGAGCAACATGCCCAGTGTCACCATGAGGGTGGTGGCCAAACCGATACAAAGTGCTGCAACCAGGATGTTCACCTCGACGAACGCCAGGCTCACACCGACAGCCAGCGCATCGATGCTGGTGGCCACGGCGGTAACGGCCAGCACCCAGAAGGAATGGCGCGCGGGTCGATCTTCTGGCTCGTCCTCATCGGTGCTGAGCCCGGCATGGATCATATGCAGGCCGAGCCCGACCAGCAGGATGAAGGCGATCCAGTGATCCCACTCGAGGACGAAGCGACTGGCTGCCTGGCCGATCAGCCAGCCGATGATCGGCGTGATGGCTTCGATGGTGCCGAAGATCAACCCTGCGCGCAGGGCTTCGGTAAAGCGTGGCTTGTGCAGGCCCGAGCCCTTGCCGATGGCAGCCGCGAAGGCATCCGTCGACATGGCGAAGGACAGAAGAAGCTGCGAGAGAGGATTCAAGGGAAACTCCAGCCGGGCCTGAGTCAACGACAAGCCACTGCGCGCCCGACCTGGCACAGGACTGTCGTTGGTCTCACCAATCCCAGCGGATGCGTTGGCCACGGCAGGTTGCCGAGAATGTTGACCAACGCGCCGGCGCTAACGCGACGGCAGGCTACTCCCCAAAGAGGCGCGCAGCATAGCAGAACCCCGGACAGGAAAAAGATGGCAGGCATACCGATCGTCAGCCGACATGGCTTGACCCTGTAGCGGCTTCAGGGTGTTCACTCTGCGCCCCGAGCGGCGCCCCACGCCTGGCGCCGCACGACCTCAACCACGAGACTGCCGATGAGCACCACACCTCACTCTCCTGCCTGGACGCCCTTGCTGCTGGCCTGGCTGCTGGCCCTGCTCGCCACGCTTGGTGCGCTGTTCATCGGCGAGATCATGGGGCAGGCCCCCTGCGTACTGTGCTGGTTCCAGCGCATCTTCATGTTTCCGCTGGCCGTGATTCTCGCCGTGGCCTGCTACCGCGCGGACTTCGCCGTCTGGCACTACGCCCTGCCATTGTCGGTCATCGGCGGCCTGATCGCCCTGGGACACAGCCTGCTGTATTTCGACATCATCCCGCAGCGCATCCAGCCGTGCAGCGCCAGCGGCCCATCCTGCACCGATGCCAACATGGCCATCCTCGGCCTGCCGCTGCCTTTGCTGGCCCTGGCCACCTTCGCCCTGATCACCATCCTGCTGCTCATCGTTCGCCGGAGAACCCTGCAATGACCCGCAAAACCCTGGTCGTCACCCTCAGCCTGCTGATTCTTGCCGTATTCGCTGGCGCGGCCCTGCTTTACCAGGGCCTGGCGCCCTCCGAGCAGCACGCCGAAACGCCGCATCCGGCACCGGACAGCAGCAGCCTGGTGCGTTTCCATTCCCCCGTGGTCGGGCCGGCCAAGGCTCCGGTCACCATCGTCGAGTTCTTCGATCCGTCCTGCGAGGCATGTCGGGCATTCCACCCCTACGTCAAACAGATCCTCGCCGAGAATCCACAAAGCGTGCGCCTGGTGATCCGCTACACCCTGTTCCACCAGGCCTCGGAGCAAGCGGCTCGCCTGCTGGAAGCGGCGCGCAAGCAGGATCTCTATCTGCCGGTGCTGGACGCCATCCTTCAGGCCCAGCCGCAATGGCATGACGACGCCAGCGCCGCCAAGGCCTGGGAGGCAGCCGAGAAAGTCGGCCTGGACGTAGCCAAGGCACGCGAGGAGATGCATTCACCGGCTATCGACGCCATCCTGAAAACCGACATGCAGGATGTGCAGACCGTAGGTGTACGCGGCACGCCGACCTTCTTCGTCAATGGCCAGCCGCTGCGTGAATTCGGCCCAGCCCCGTTGCGGGCGCTGGTGATGGAAGAAGTGGCGCGGGCAGGCAACTAGCCCACCCCGCCGTATCGATACAGGGCGTTGCGACCTCAGGTCTCGACGCCCTGGGCCTCGAGCTGATCCGCCTTCTGCGGCTCGGCTTCATCGTTCTTCTCTGCCTGCTCCTCGCCTTCTTTACCCAGGGCACGGTTGGTGGATTCCTGCAGGGAATCCACCTGGCGATTGACCTCATCGACCATCTCACCGACCGACTCCTCGATCAGCGCCTGGGCTTCCTTCTTCGCCTCTTCGGCCAGCTTCTGCGCAGACTGCTCGGCCGCATCGCAGCCAACCAGGGCGATCAGTGCCAGGCCCAGTGCGGCAGGCGCCAGGCGGTGTTTCCAAGGGTTGTGCATCAGGTTTCTCCAGTGTCGAAGGCCCGGCCACACACGGGGCGTAGCCGGGCAAAAAGCTTATCCGTCAGATCTTGGCGGGCGGCTGACCACGGGTCTTGTACAGCGACAGCAGCACGCCACCGATCAGCAGGCCCAGGGTCACGCTCAGCGACACCACGGCCGGGATCTTGCCGATGATGCCGACCAGGAAGATCTTCGCGCCGATGAACACCAGCACCAGGGCCAGCGCGTACTTGAGGTAGGCGAAGCGGTGGATCAGCGCCGCCAGGGCGAAGTACAGGGCGCGCAAGCCGAGGATGGCGAAGATGTTCGAGGTGTAGACGATGAAAGGATCCTGGGTGATGGCGAAGATCGCCGGCACACTGTCGATGGCGAACATCAGGTCGGCGCACTCGATCAGGATCAGCGCCAGAAACAGCGGCGTCACCCACAGCACGCTGCGGCCCTTGCCGTCGTCCTGACGGATGAAGAAGCGCTCGCCGTGCAGGTCGTCGGTCACGCGCAGGTGCTTGCGCAGGAATTTCACCAGCACGTTGCTTTCCAGGTCAGGCTCGGCGTCCAGCTTGGAGAACAGCATCTTCACACCGGTGAAGAACAGGAAGGCGCCAAACACGTAGAGGATCCAGGCGAACTCGTGGATCAGCGCAGCGCCCAGGCCGATCATGATCGCCCGCAGCACCAGCACGCCCATGATTCCCCAGAACAGCACCTTGTGCTGGTACTGCCGCGGGATGGCGAGGAAGCTGAAGATCATGGCCATGAGAAACACGTTGTCCATCGACAGCGATTTCTCGATCAGAAAGCCGGTGACGTAATCCATGCTGGCGTCGCCGCCTTTCTGGAAGAACACCCAGACACCGAACAGCAGGCCTGCGGTGATGTAGCCGGCGGACAGCAGCAGGCTCTCACGCACGCCGATTTCGCGGTTATCGCGATGCAGCACGCCAAGGTCGAAGGCCAGCAGGGAGATGACGACAGCGATGAAGACCAGCCACAACCAGGTGGCCGTGCCGAGGAAGTCGGCGAAGAGGAACGGTTCTAGGGCAGTCATGAGCCCCTCCTACAGTCAGATTGAACAGACTGTGATTCCGACATCGCGGTATTAACCGCCAGAGGGGCCCGGCATCACGGGCGCAAAGATACTCAGGCCGCGAACGCCGCTCAACGGGGCGAATTTTGCAAAGTATTTCACGGCAAGTCGCCAGTTTCTCGACGCGAACGGCTGCCCAGAGCGGCGCCGGAGGTTTTTCAGAACAACCCTAGCTGCCCATCCACCAGCCTGGTGAAGTCGCCGCCGACGAACGGCAGGATGGCATCGGCCACCGGCTGCAGTTGCCGGCTCAGGTAGTGCTCGTAGTCGATGGGTGACTGCAAACGCTCCAGCGGCTGTGGCCCGGCAGTGGTGATCAGGTAGCTGATCCAGCCGCCGCGCTGATATTGCAGGGGCCGGCCAAGACGCTGGTTGTGCTCATCGGCCAGTCGCGCGGCACGCACATGCGGTGGCACGTTGCGCTGGTAATCGTCGAGGCGTCGGCGCAAGCGTTTACGGTAGACCAGCAGCTCGTCCAGCTCACCGGCCAGCGTGCGTTTCACGTAGTCGCGCACGTAGTCCTCATAGGGCTGACCGGCGAACACCAGGCGATACAACTCCTGCTGGAAGCGCTGGGCCAGCGGCGACCAGTCGGTGCGCACCGTCTCCAGGCCCTTGAACACCATGCGCTGGCTGCCGTCCACGTCGTGCACCAGGCCGGCATAACGCTTCTTGCTGCCCTCCTCGGTGCCACGGATGGTCGGCATGAGAAAGCGTCGGTAGTGGGTTTCGTACTGCAACTCCAGCGCGCTGCTCAGGCCGTATTCATGCAGCAGGTGTTCGCGCCACCAAGCGTTGACCTTGCTCACCAGCCCACGACCGATCCGCGCGGCGTCTTCCTCGCCATGCGCACCACCGAGCCAGACGAAAGTGGAGTCGGTGTCGCCGTAGATCACCGCATGCCCCTCGGCTTCGATCAGCTCGCGCGTGCGTTTCATGATCTGGTGCCCGCGCAGGGTGATCGACGAGGCCAGGCGCGGGTCAAAGAAGCGGCAGCCACTGGAGCCGAGCACACCGTAGAAGGCATTCATGATGATCTTCAGCGCCTGCGACAACGCCGCGTTACCCTCGCGCTTGGCCGCCTCGCGCCCCTGCCAGACGCGCTCGACGATGGCCGGCAAACAGTGCCGGGTACGCGAGAAACGTGCGCCGCGAAAGCCCTCCACCGAATGCTCGTCATCCGGCTGATGCAGGCCTTCGACCAGCCCCAGCGGGTCGATCAGAAAGCTGCGGATGATCGACGGATACAGACTCTTGTAGTCCAGCACCAGCACCGAATCGTAGAGGCCGGGGCGCGAATCCATGACGAAGCCGCCGGGACTGTTCTCGCCACGAATGTCGCCGAGGTTCGGCGCGACGAAGCCCAGGCGGTGCATGGGCGGCAGGTACAGGTGAGTGAAAGCTGCCACCGAGCCGCCGCTGCGGTCGGCCGCCAGGCCGGTGACGCTGGAGCGTTCGAGGAGGAAGGCGAGCAGATCGGTGTGGGCGAAGATGCGCGTGACCAGCTCGCAGTCCTTGAGGTTGTAGAGGGCCAGCGCCGGCTTGTCCTCGTCGAACATGCGCTGGATCTCGTCCATCCGCGCATAGGGCGTATCGATCGCCTTGCCTTCACCGAGCAGGGTCTGCGCCACCGACTCCAGGCTGAACGAAGGGAAGCTCCAGGTGGCCGAGCGCAGCGCCTCGATGCCATCGATGATCAGCCGCCCGGCCGCTTCGGCGAAGTAGTGCTGGCTGCTGTTGTGCTGGCGCCAGCCCATCACGTCGCCGCCACGCCCCAGCAGCAGCGGCACCTTGAGTTGCTCGGCGTGATCGCGCAGCACACGCAGGTCGAACTGCACCAGGTTCCAGCCGATGATGGCGTCCGGATCATGCCGCTGCAGCCAGGCATTCAAGCGTTCGAGCAGCGCCTTGCGGCTGTCGCAGTACTCCAGGTCGAAGTCGACGATGCTGGCGTCGCCATTGGCCGGGCCGAGCATGTACACCTGGCGCTGGCCGCAACCTTCCAGGGCGATGGAATACAGCTCGCCGCGAGCGCTGGTCTCGATATCCAGCGACACCAGGCGCAGCGCCGGGCGGTAGTCGGCAGCGGGCTTGAGCGACTTGCAGAGCAGGCTGCTGTCTTCCTGCACGGCGCCCTCGAAACTGACGGTGGCAGTGATGAAACGCTCCATCAGGTAGCGATCCGGCGGGCGAATATCGGCCTCGTACACATCGACACCGACCTGACGCAGCTTCTTCTCCAGTTGCAACAACTGGCGGTACTGGCGGCAGTACAGACCCAGCACCGGGCGACGCTTGAAGTCGCGCAAGGCCAGCTCACGCAACTCGACACCCTTTTCATTACGCAGCAACGGCTCGGCCCAGGCACGCTGCTCGGCCGGGATGAAGGCCACCGACTCCTGGCACGGCAGACGTATCTGGCGCGGGCCGGCATCGGTCGCCAGCCAGAAGGCCACCTCGGTGCCCTCCGGCGTATCGCGCCAATGGCGGCTGAGCACGAAGCCTTGCTGGGGTTGCGTCATCATTCATCCGAGCCTGCGGTTGCCCCCCCTCTCCCATAAATGGGAGAGGGGCTGGGGGAGAGGGTTTCGCTCTTTTCCCTCTCCCCGGCCCTCTCCCGCAAGCGGGAGAGGGAGAACAGCACCTGCATGTAGCTCCAAACCTCGAACCAAACTGGCCGGCCATTCTACGCCAGCGGTTACAATGGCGCCTTTTCCGCGGAACAACGCGATGAGCGACACACCTCCCTACGGCACCGGTGATGCCTCGTACCAGGCTGCCGGCGGCATCGACGGCCTGCGCCGCCTGGTCGACGACTTCTACCGACTGATGGATGAACGCCCCGAAGCCGCCGCGCTGCGCGCCCTGCACCCAGCCGACCTGAGCGCCTCACGTGACAAGCTGGCGTGCTTTCTCAGTGGCTGGCTGGGCGGCCCACGCCTGTTCGCCGAGAAGTACGGCAGCATCAGCATCCCGGCCTTCCATGCGCAGTGGCAGATCGATCAGGCGCTGGCGGAAAGCTGGCTGAGCTGCATGGCCGGCGCCATCGCCCTGCAGAACTATGCGCCGGCCTTCGCCGATTACCTGCTGACCCAGCTGCGCGTCCCCGCCGAACGCTCGGTGCAGGCCAGCCAAAACCGTCACCGCAAGGAAACCTGACATGACTGACCAACTGATCATCGAAGACCTGCAACCGGGCGACGGCAAGGCCGTGGTCAAGGGCGCCCTGATCACCACCCAATATCGCGGCTGGCTGGCCGACGGCAGCGAGTTCGACTCGTCCTACTCGCGCGGCAAGCCGTTCCAGTGCGTGATCGGTACTGGCCGGGTAATCAAGGGCTGGGATCAGGGCCTGATGGGCATGCAGGTCGGCGGCAAGCGCAAGCTGCAAGTACCGGCACATCTGGGTTATGGCGAGCGCAGCATGGGCGCGATTCCGCCCAACTCCGACCTGACCTTCGAGATCGAGCTGCTGGAAGTGCTGACCCGCGATGACTGACACCGCCCTCGTCACCCTGCGCGAGCACCTGCTGCAGGCACTGGAAAACCACCCCGGCACCGAGACCCGCCGCCTGTTCCATGGCCGCGGTCGCTGCTGGCCGGGGCTGGAACAGATCACCGTCGATTGGCTGTCCGGCATCGTCCTGGTGATGCTGTTCCGCGAGCCGTCGCCGGCACTGCGACCGCTGCTCATGGAACTGCTGGCAACGCCACAATGGCAGGCCAGCGGTGCGCGCGGCCTGTTGCTGCAACACCGCTACGTGCACGGCAGCGAGAGCGAATGGCTGGCCGGCGAGCCGCAGGCGCAATGGCCGATCATCGAGGACGGCTTGCACTACCTGCTCGACCTGGGCAGCAAGCAGAACAGCGGCCTGTTCCTCGATATGCGCCTGGGTCGCCAGTGGGTGCGCGAGCAGGCCGCCGGCAAGCGCGTGCTCAACCTGTTCGCCTACACTTGCGGCTTCTCCATCGCGGCCATCGCCGGCGGTGCCGCGCATGTGGTCAATCTGGACATGGCGCGCGCGGCGCTGTCACGCGGGCGTGACAACCATCGCCTGAACGGGCACGACCTCTCCCGAGTGGAGTTTCTCGGCCACGAGCTGTTCAAGTCCTGGGGCAAAGTGCGCAAGAGCGGCCCGTACGATCTGGTGATCATCGACCCGCCGAGCTTCCAGAAAGGCAGCTTCGCCCTCACCCAGGATTACGCCAAGATTCTCCGGCGCCTGCCTGAGCTGCTGACCGAGCACGGCACCGTGCTGGCCTGCGTCAACGACCCGGATATCGGCCCGGACTTTCTCATCGAGGGCATGGCCGCCGAAGCGCCGCAACTGCGCTTTATCGAGCGTCTGGACAACCCGCCGGAGTTTCCCGACATCTCGCCCGAAAGCGACCTGAAAGCGTTGGTGTTCCAACTGTAGCCCGGATGAAATCCGGGAATTGCTGGCCCCGGATTACATCCGGGCTACGGGCTGACGCCTTGCTCGTCGTAGGGTGCGCCGTGCGCACCGCCAGCCAGCCAGCCAGCCAACGCTGACAGCCCCGGTGCGCGCAGCGCACCCTACCGAATGCCCAGGCGCCTGGCCAAGCGGCTGAGGTTGGCGCGATCCACCCCCAACTCCCGCGCGGCATCGGCCCACTTACCCTGATGACGCGCCAGGCACTGCTCGATCAACTGGCGCTGGAAGGCGTCCACCGCCGTACGCAGCTCCACGCCTTCCGGCACCGGCTCGCCGGACGCCAACACGGCCTCGACGGCTGCGCTCGCCTCACTGCTCGGCAAGTCCAGATCCTGCACATCCAGGCTGAGAATCCGCGGTCGCTCGCCATGGCGCGCCAGCGCCTTGATCGACGCACGACCAATCAGATGCTCCAGCTCACGCACGTTGCCTGGCCAGTCATGGCCCAACAGCGCCTTCTGCGCCTCGGGGCTCAGGCGCAGGCTGCGCAGCCCGAGCCGGGCGCGGTTTTCTTCGAGAAAGTAGCCGGCCAACAGCAGCACGTCGCGACCGCGCTCACGCAACGGCGGCACCGGCAACGGGTAGACGCTCAGGCGGTGATAGAGATCGGCGCGAAACCGTCCGGCGCGCACTTCGGCCGCCAGGTCGCGGTTGGTGGCGGCTATCACCCGCACGTCGACGCGATGCTCGCGATCCGAGCCAACCCGTTGCAACTGGCCGCTCTGCAGCACGCGTAACAGCTTGGCCTGGATCGCCAGCGGCAACTCGCCCACCTCATCGAGGAACAGGCTGCCACCATCGGCCAGCTCGAATTTGCCGCTGCGCTCGCTCATCGCCCCGGAGAAGGCGCCGCGCACATGGCCGAACAGTTCGCTCTCCACCAGCGCATCGGGCAATGCTGCGCAGTTGATGCTGACCAGCGGCCGCTGCGCTCGCGGCGAAGCGGCATGGATTGCCTCGGCTACCAGTTCCTTGCCGACGCCGGTCTCGCCGGTAATCAGCACGGTCAGCGGGCTGTCGCCGACCAGACGAATCTCGTCCTGCAACTTGCGTAGCGCCGCGCTCTGCCCCACCAGCTCGCGCGGTCGCTGCCGCGCCTGCTTGTACAGCTCGGTGAGCTGACGCTCGGCCTCGACCCGCTGCGCCAGGCCGCTGATACGCTCGCTGACCTTGACCGTGGCCGCCGCCAGGCTGGCAAAGGCGTCGAGGCTGTCCAGATCGAGCAGGCCGAAACGGGCCGGGTCGAGCGAGTCCAGGGTCAGCAGGCCCCAGAGCTGCTCGTCCAGGTACAGCGGGCAACCGAGGCAATCGTGTACTTCCAGGTGGCCATGCAGCCCCTCGACCAGACCGTCATAGGGGTCAGGCAGGCCGCAATCAGCAGCGAAACGGGTCGGCCCGGCGTGCTCCAGCAACGCAGCCAGACGCGGATGCTCGCTGACCTTGAACCGTCGCCCCAGGGTATCGGCACTCAACCCCTCGACCGCCAGCGGCACCAGAATTTCACCATCGAGCCGCAGCAGCGCCACGGCATCGCAGGGGAATAGCTGGCGCAAGGCGACGAGCAGGCGGCGGTAACGCTCGCCGTCATCCAGCTCACGGGACAGATCGGCGACCAGGGGAATCAGAGTTTCCAACAAAGGATTAGCGGTCATTTCGACTACTCAAAGTCTTTATGACTCGCATCCAGATCGAGTCAAAAAGACAACAAAACAATCAAGCCATTGATATTTAAATATTATTTAAATGGCACGCTTTCTGAAAGGTATCCAGCGCTAACGCTAGCACGCCACAACTGGCCGTACGAGCCACACCGGCATCTTTTACTTGCCTTGCGGAGATACCTTCATGCTGACCAACACCCAACGTGACCTGATCAAAGCCACCGTGCCCCTGCTGGAAAGCGGCGGAGAAGCACTGACCACGCACTTCTATCGGATGATGCTCAGCGAGTACCCCGAGGTGCGCCCACTGTTCAACCAGGCGCATCAGGCCAGTGGTGATCAGCCACGCGCCCTGGCGGGCGGTGTGCTGATGTACGCCCGCCATATCGACAGACTCGAAGCCCTCGGCCCGCTGGTGCGCCAGGTGGTGAACAAGCACGTCGCCCTGCAGATTCTCCCTGAGCACTACCCCATCGTCGGCAGTTGCCTGCTGCGCGCAATCCGCGAAGTGCTGGGCGCCGAGATCGCCACCGACGCGGTGATCGAGGCCTGGGCCGTGGCCTACCAGCAACTGGCCGATATCTTCATCGGTGCCGAGGAACAGCTCTATCAGGACAACGCTACGGCGCCTGGTGGCTGGCGCGGCGCGCGGGCCTTCCGCGTAGTACGCAAGGTCGTCGAGAGCGCCGAGATCACCTCCTTCCATCTGGTACCTGTCGATGGCGGTGCCCTGCTCGACTACCAGCCAGGCCAGTACATCGGCATGCGCCTGCTGCTGGACGGCGAGGAGGTACGCCGCAACTACTCGCTATCGGCCCTGGCCAACGGTCGCGAATACCGTATCAGCGTCAAGCGCGAGCCTGGCGGCCGGGTCTCCAGCCACCTGCACGATAACGTCCAGGTCGGCGACGAACTGGAGCTGTTCCCACCGGCGGGTGAGTTCACCCTGAACGCGTCGGACAAGCCACTGGCCCTGATCAGCGCCGGCGTCGGCATCACCCCGGCCCTGGCCATGCTCGACGCGGCACGGCACAGCGGCCGGCCGATCCACTTCATCCACTGCGCGCGCAATGCCGAGGTACATGCCTTCCGCGACTGGGTCGATGCCCATGCCGCCGAGCATCCGCAGATTCGCCACTACGTCTGTTACAGCGAACCACGCGAGGGCGATGCAGCCGATGCCACCGGTTTGCTGAGCCGCGATCTGCTGGCGCAATGGCTGCCGGCTGATCGCGATCTGGACGCCTACTTCCTCGGCCCGAAACCTTTCATGGCTCAGGTCAAACGCCACCTGCAGGCGCTGGGCGTACCGGACGAGCAGAGCCGCTACGAATTCTTCGGCCCGGCTTCGGCCCTGGATAGTTGATCGATGAGGAGGTGACACATGTACCCGCTGAACCTTCCACCCGCGCACATTCTGCACCTGTCCAGCCAACTGCTCTGGAGCGGCCTGTCTCTGCTGCTTCTGGGACTGCTGGCGGCCTATGGCCTGGAACGCTACCTGAACGTGCCGACACTGGTGCTGGCGCACAGCCTGACGCTGATCGGCCCGAGCCTGCTGAAGATCGGCTACGTGCTGCGCTTGATCGCGCAGGAGCGCCTGAAAGAGAGGGTCGGTGTTCATGCAATTGCTTGATCGCAAACAGGCACTGAGCATCCCGCCAGTCTGGCGCCTGGGCTTTCGCCCGTTCTTTCTCGCTGGCGCCCTGTTCGCCCTGCTCGCCGTCGCCCTCTGGGCGGCGGTGCTGCATGGTGCACCGGGCCTGGCGGTGCCCGGCGGCATGCTGGCCTGGCATCGTCATGAGATGCCCTTCGGTTTCGGCCTGGCGATCATCGCCGGTTTCCTGCTCACTGCCGTGCAGAACTGGACAGGCCGCCCAGGCCTGAGCGGATGGCCGCTGATCAGCCTGTTCGGCGTGTGGCTGGCGGCACGCCTGGCCTGGTTCGTACCCGTACCGCTGGCGGTGCTGATTGCACTGCAACTGGCCTTTATCGGCCTGTTCATCGCGCAAATGGCGCGCCAGTTGATCGCAGCGAGACAGCGCAACAACTACCCGATCCTGCTGGTGCTGAGCCTGCTCGCGCTATGCCAGTCACTCACTCTCGCCGGCCTGGCAATGGGCGACGACGGCTTGCAACGCCGGGGAGCGCTGGCCGCACTGTGGCTGACTGCGGTCATGCTGAGTCTGATCGGCGGCCGGGTGATCCCCTTCTTCACCCATCGCGGCCTGGGTCGGGTCGAGGCCTTCGCCGCTCATCCCTGGCTGGATCGTCTGCTGCCGGTCTGCGGCGTGCTGGTCGCCGCACTGTTCGCCAGCGGGCATAACCTGCAGGCAAACCCTTGGCTGGCTGCGCCGTTCATCGTGCTGAGCGTGCTGCATGGTCTGCGCCTGTGGCGCTGGCATCTGCGCGGCATCTGGGGCGTGCCGCTGCTGTGGTCGCTGCACCTGGGCTACGCCTGGCTGCTGGTCGCCAGCCTCGGCATGGCCGCCTGGCACCTGGGCTGGCTGACGCAACCCAGCCTGGCCAGCCATGCGCTGGCGGTGGGTGCCATGGGCGGGCTGATCCTGGCGATGATGGCGCGGGTCAGCCTTGGCCATACCGGCCGCGCCCTGCAACCGCCCAAGGCGATGGCCTGGGCCTTTGGTCTGCTCAATCTGGGCGCACTGATACGGGTCGCCGCCGGCAGCGGCTGGCTATGGCTGGCAGGCGTATGCTGGGGCGTGGCCTTCACCCTGTTCGCCTGGTATTACACGCCGATGCTGTGCCAGGCGCGGGTCGATGGGCATCCGGGGTGAGTGGCGGAAATTTCGGTGCGCACGGCGCACCCTACGGGGAGGGCGCACTGCCCAGGACGCAGCATCCGAGCTTCATCCCAATCGACCAGCGCCCCCGGGCGGTCAGGAGCCCAGACGAACTACGGGTAGGGTGCGCCGTGCGCACCACCCAAGACGAAGCAACCGAGCTTCCTCTCAATCGACCAGCACCGTAGGGCGGACTCAGGAGCGCAAGCGAACAGTCCGCCGATTACCTTCGCTATCGCCGGCCATCCCTTCGCGAGCGGATCGCCGCCCGATACACCCCAGCCTCAATCGACCAGCGTACAGGCCATCACCAGCGCATCCTCTCGCCCACCGACCGCCGGATAATAGTCACGGCGACGCCCCACCTCGTTGAAGCCGAAACGCTCGTACAGGCGGTAGGCACTCTGGTTGCTGGCGCGCACTTCGAGGAAGCACTCGCGCCCGCCCAGCTCGTAGGCTTCTTTCATCAGGTGTTCGAGCAGACGCAAGCCAAGTCCACGGCCCTGGCTTTCCGGCTTGACGGTGATATTGAGCAGGTGCGCCTCGTCGAGGATCAGGTTGATCACGCCATGGCCGACCTGCTGATTGCCTTCGAACATCAACCAGCAGTTATAGGACTTGAGGCTGTCGGTGAAGATGCCGCGCGTCCACGGATGACTGAAGGCGGCATATTCGATCTTCAGCACGGCATCGAGATCCGCCTCGGTCATCGGGCGGAAGGAAATCGCATCGCTCATTGGAATACTCAAAAATATCTACGATCTTGCGAGCTAGAGCCATGCAATACCGATGGCGGCCCCGCAAAAACAAGTGAGAAACGGTCGGAGTCGCGGGCGACTGTACTTTTGTACATGAGCATTTCGACCAGGCTGGCGCTCCAGATTGTTTTCAACGCAGCAGGGCCGACGCGCAGCTGATCGTTTTACGGAGCTAGCCAGCGCTGACGAACACGCCGCATCGCCTGCCACAGCTCGCGCTTGCGCGCCGGCTCTTCCATCAGCAGCTCCAGGCCCGGCAAGGCCCAGCACGTACCCAGCCCTTCGACCTGAGATTCGCGGTTGTAGCTGTGTTCGTCACCCTCACCGGCGAAGCGAATGGCCGGCAGGCCGACCAACCACAGGCAGGCGCTGGGCTGCTCTTCCAGCCGCGCGGCAACGAAGCTCTGCACGAACTCCAGCGCCGCTTGCGGGCCCTGATCCATATTGCCGCGCACCAGCAGTGGCCAGCGCACTGGCTCGCCGAGCAGTTGCGGGCTATCCGGCAAGCCGGCGGCGCGTAGCAGATCCTTGAGCAGGATGTAGGCTGGATCGCGGCTCTGGAAAGGCTGACCGGTAGGCAGCTCCACCAACAAGGCGCAGTCACCGGCACGCAGCAACTGCAGGGCGAAACGCGGAGGCGGCAGGCTGACGCGCTGCGGTTTTTCCTCGACCGGCTCCGCCTCAGCAACTGCCGGCTCGACAGCCGCCTGGCGCGGTTGGACACCTGGACGCGGGATCTCGATCTTCGGCCGCTCGACAACCGCTGCCGCCGAGGCTTCGCGCGCGGCGGCCACCGCCGGAGCGCTCGATTCGGCCGGCATTTCGACCGCGTCCACCTCGACCTCAGCCTGCGGTGGCTCGAGCAACTCGGGGCGTGACGGGGCAGCAAACGGCAATACGGTACGCGGCAGCCAGCTGGCAACCTGCATGGCGTCGAGGTAGGCACGTCGGCGCTGCTCGGGGATCACACGGCCTCCACTGGCAAAGATGCGCCGCTCCAACAGGCGTCGGGCACGGCAACAGGATTGGGGATCGCGATGTCGGCACAGCAACGTCGCAAGGTGGCGGCAATTGTCGCGTGAAATACCCCGCGCGGGAAGCACGAACGGCCTCTAGTCACCATCACGCCCCTGTATCTGGCCAACGACCTGACGGAACTGGCTCGGCGTGCCACGCGCCAGCTTGCGCATCAGCCGGCGCAACGCCGAGGTGTCGGCATAACCGACCTGTTCCGCCACCTGCTCGACCGACAGGCGGGAGTTCTCCAGCAACAGGCGCGCACGGTTGATGCGAACACCCTGCAACAGAGCGGAAACACTACCGCCGGTGGCCTTGCGCACATGCCGCGCCAGCGTACGACTGGACATCGCCCGCTCCGCTGCCAGTTCAGCGACGCTGGGCGGGTTTGGCAGCGCCGCCGCGAAACGCGCGACCAGATCCGCCACCAGTTCGTTGCCACCGGCCAGCACTGCCGGATCGATGTAGCGTGCCTGCGATTGCCGACCATCGATCAGCAGCACCCGCGAAACAGCCTCCGCCAGCGCCGGACTGAAGCGGCAACGCAGCAGGTGCATGATCAGATCGATATGGGCAAAGGCCGCGCCTGCTGTCAGCAACTCGCCATCGGCCACCAGCACCTGGGCAACGTCAACCTGGCAATCGGGCGCGCGGTTTTGCAACAGGCCGCCCAGCCACCAGGTGGTAGTCACCCGCCGCCGCGCCAGCAACCCCGCCTCCTGCAGCAGAAACACCGACGTGCAGGCTGCGGCCAGGGTGCCGCCGTTGGCCGCATGCGCACGCAGGCCTGCAGCGACCATGCGGGCGTCCTCCTGTGCCAAACGTGTGGCTATGCTTTGCGCATCGGTGACACCAAGCCCCGGCAGCAGCCAGACCGAGGCGTCAACCTGGCCCGCCTCGGGCAGCGGCTGCGCCTCGATACGCAAGCCGCTGCTCAAGGGCACGCTGGCGACTGTCGAACAGACCCGCCAGCGCGGAACGGCGCAGCCAACCTGACGCGACAGGCGCGCCGCGCACGCAAGGATGTCCAAAGTGCCACTGACCGCCGTGGCGAAAGCACCCGGCAGGACGATGAGGGTGAAATCGTACATTGACCGATAACGCTCGAAAGATGTCGCTCAAGACACTTCAAGCAAGCGACATTTCAGCGCCAAATGCAAGCCAGCCGCCATCACAGGAAGCCCGACCATGACATCCAGAAAGCTCGATGAATTCGATCCACTCGATGATTTCACCCCGCGCACCATCACCCTCGACGGCATCACCAAGGTGGTGCAGGTCAGCGGCAGCGGCCCGGCGGTGATCGTGATGCCCGAGCTGCCCGGCATCAGTCCGTACATGGCGCGTTTTGCCCGCTGGGTGCGCGAGGCCGGCTTCACCGTCTACATGCCTTCGCTGTACGGCCGCGATGGCGATCCCTCCAACCTGGAGGCCACCCAGGAAATCTTCCGCAAGATCTGCGTCAGCGCCGAGTTCCACGCCTTCGCCGGTGCCGGGTCGAGTCCCGTGACGCAATGGCTGCGTGCCCTGGCACGGCAGGCCCACGCCGAATGCGGCGGCCCGGGCGTAGGCGCGATCGGTATGTGCTTTTCCGGCAACTTCGCCCTGAGCATGATGCTTGAACCGGTCATGCTGGCTCCGGTTCTGGCCCAGCCGTCGCTGCCGATCGACGACCCCGCCAGGCTGGAGAGCAGCGACGAGGAGCTCGCCAGGATCAAGGCACGCCTCAACCGCGACGGACTGGACGTGCTGGCCTACCGTTTCGCGGGCGACCGCATCTGCCAGGCACAGCGCTTCGCCGCTTACCAACGTGCGCTGGGCGAGCGCTTCATCGCCCGCGAGTTGCCCGACAACGCGGCCAATCAGGAGGTACCCGAGTTCTTCGAGAAGGTGGTGCAGACGCCGCACAGCGTGGTGACCGTGCACCTGATCGACGAGGCCGGGCAACCAACCCGCGCCGCACGCGACGAGATTCTCGCCTTCTTCAGGCAGAAGCTGGTGCCCGGCGCCTAGCAGAAAAGACAAGGCCCGCCGATTGGCGGGCCTCGTTCGGGGTCAGAGTGCCTGATCCCAGGGACGATCACCGTGCTCGTCCTTGATGCGAGTGGGCAAGCCCATCACATCAAGCAGCTTGAGGAACGGCTCGGCCGGCAGTTCCTCGACGTTGACCATGCGCTGCGCATCCCACTCGCCACGCGCTACCAGCAGCGCAGCGGCGACCGGCGGTACGCCGGCGGTGTAGGAGATGCCCTGGCTGTCGGTCTCGGCGAAGGCTTCTTCGTGGTCGGCCACGTTGTAGATGAACAGCTCGCGCGGCTGACCATCCTTGGTGCCCTTGACCAGGTCGCCGATGCAGGTCTTGCCGGTGTAGCCCGGCGCCAGCGAGGCAGGGTCTGGCAGCACGGCCTTGACCACTTTCAGCGGCACGACCTCGAGACCTTCAGCGGTCTTGACCGGTTGCTCGGAGAGCAGGCCGAGGTTCTTCAGCACGGTGAAGACGTTGATGTAGTGATCACCGAAGCTCATCCAGAAGCGCACGTTCGGTACGTTGAGGTGCTTGGACAGCGAGTGCACCTCGTCATGGCCGGTCAGGTACAGGTTCTGTACGCCCACCACCGGCAGATCGTCGGTGCGCTTGACCTCGAACATGCTGTTGGGCGTCCACTGGCTGTTCTGCCAGCTGTAGACCGTACCGGTGAATTCGCGGAAATTGATTTCCGGGTCGAAATTGGTGGCGAAGTACTTGCCGTGCGAACCGGCGTTGACGTCGAGGATGTCGATCGACTCGATCATGTCGAAGTACTGTTGTTGCGCCAGAGCGGCATAGGAGTTGACCACGCCCGGGTCGAAGCCGACACCGAGGATGGCGGTCACGCCCTTCTCCTGACACTCGGCCAGGTGCTTCCACTCGTAGTTGCCATACCACGGCGGGGTTTCACAGATCTTGCTCGGATCTTCGTGGATGGCGGTGTCCAGGTAGGCGACGCCGGTGTCGATGCAGGCGCGCAGCACGGACATGTTGAGGAACGCCGAACCGACGTTGATGACGATCTGCGATTCGGTTTCGCGGATCAGTGCCTTGGTCGCTTCCACGTCCAGGGCGTTCAGCGCATAGGCCTTGATCTCGCCGGGCTGCTTGAGGCCGCCCTTTGCCTGCACGCTGTCGATGATGGCCTGGCATTTGGAGATGTTCCGTGACGCAATCGCAATACGACCCAGCTCGTCGTTATGCTGCGCACACTTGTGGGCCACCACCTTGGCAACACCTCCTGCACCAATGATCAGAACATTCTTCTTCAATTGTTTCACCTCCAGGGTACTGCGTTGTTGAAAGCGTTTGATGCGTGTCGTGAAGGTGGGCTGAAGCCCACCCTACCAGTCATGCAAGGCGTAAGCCGTAGGGTGGGCTTCAGCCCACCGCAGCAATGTCAGGACAAGCTGGACAGGTAGTCGTCGAACTCGAACTGGCGAGCTACCTCGACGCTGCCGTCGAGCTGCTTGACCACGATGGACGGCATCTTCAGACCGTTGAACCAGTTCTTCTTGACCATGGTGTAACCGGCCGCGTCGATGAACGACAGGCGATCACCGATCTGCAGCGGCTTGTCGAACTGGTACTCACCGAAGATATCGCCGGCCAGGCAGGATTTGCCGCAGACCATGTAGGTATGCTCGCCGTCGTTGGGCGCCATCTTGGCGTTGAGTCGGTAGATCAGCAGGTCGAGCATGTGCGCTTCGATGGAGCTGTCGACCACGGCCAGGTGCTTGCCGTTGTACAGGGTGTCGAGCACGGTGACTTCCAGCGAGGCACTGAGGGTGATCGCTGCTTCGCCCGGCTCCAGGTAGACCTGCACGCCGTATTTTTCGGAGAAAGATTTCAGGCGCGCGCAGAAGGCATCGATCGGATAGCCCTCGCCGGTGAAGTGGATACCGCCGCCGAGGCTGACCCACTCGACCTGAGCGATCAGGTGGCCGAAGCGCTCCTCGATGGTGGTCAGCATCTTGTCGAACAGCTCGAAGCTGCCGTTCTCGCAGTTGTTGTGGAACATGAAGCCGGAAATCTGCCCCATGACCTGCTCGATCTTCGCCGGATCCCACTCGCCGAGACGGCTGAACGGGCGCGCCGGGTCGGCCAGCAGGTAATCCGAGCTGCTCACCTGCGGGTTGACGCGCAAGCCGCGGATGGTGCCCTTGGTACGCTCGGCGAAGCGCTCAAGCTGGCCGATGGAGTTGAAGATGATCTTGTCGCAGTTGGCAACCATCTCTTCGATCTCATCGTCGGCCCAGGCCACGCTGTAGGCGTGGGTTTCGCCGGCGAACTTCTGGCGGCCCAGCTTCAGCTCATACAGCGAAGACGACGTGGTGCCGTCCATGTATTGCTGCATCAGGTCGAACACCGACCAGGTGGCGAAGCATTTCAGCGCCAGCAGCGCTTTGGCACCGGAGTTCTCACGCACGTAGGCGATCTTCTCCAGGTTGACCAGAAGCTTCTGTTTGTCGATGAGGTAGTACGGCGTCTGGATCATCTCGTCGCCCCAGCAAGGTCGGCTTAGGGAGGACTTTCAGCCCCCCGGAAAAAAGTGGACGCGAATTGTGCCGATAACCGACGCATATCGAAAGGGCATTGGGGATTTTTTGTACAATGGGTGATTACCAGTCGGTTCGAAACGTAGGGTGCGCCGTGCGCACCGCAAGCGGCGGGTCTATTGCGCGCGGCGTACCCTACGAATCACACCAGGCTTGGAGCAGCACGCTAACGTGCCGCGATGACAACCACATGACCACGACAATCAGTTGATCGGCGTAGCGGTCAGGTTGGCGCGGATATCGGCATTCTGCAGTTTCATGCCGTACATGGAGGTGACCGCCCCGCCCGTGGGGTGGACGTTCTGGATGCGGTCGATGTTGATTTCCTTGAAATGCACCCGGCCGTTGACGGCGAACCCCAGCGGGTCGGGCGACACCGGAGGACAGCCGCTGGCGCCCTTGTTGCAGACCTTGGTCGGCGCCACATCCAGATTGAGGTCGACACGCACGCCGTAGCTGTTGGCATTGGCATCGCTCGGATTGGCGTCGGAGGTGTGGAAGTTGTCCACCACCAGTTGCGCCCCAGTGCCGTTGACGCCCCCCACCCGATCCGTCTCGATGATCAGTTGGTTGCGCTTCTCGCTGGTCGATACGCTGTCCGCGGGATTGCCCGAGGTATCGCGCACGAAGACGTTCTTCAGCCCCGCTGTCAGCCCTTCATTACCGCGATCCTCCCAACGCCCACCGCTGGCGGTGCAGGCCGATGCGCTGGCGCCGCTGCCACCGACGCACAGAGCCCCCGCGCCACCGGAACTGAGGCTGAGGGTCGAACCCTGCTCGTAGCGACGCAGCACGATACGGCCGAGGCTCTGCCCCGTGTTGCGATCCCCCCAGCGCACGTCGTGCACGTCCAGCGTCGACCAGTAGGTGCCCTTGCTCAGTTGCACGCCATTCTGGGTCACGTCCAGCGAACCGTCGCGAAAGTGCATGTCGTAGCGGGTACCGGCCAGCCACAAGCCCTTGCCGGCCTCGTCGACGGTGATCGCGGCATTGGCATCGGTGACGACGAAGTCGGCGTTGTAGCGCACGCCATCGCCGCTCGCCCCACCGGGACGCAGGGTCAGTTGGCCGTTGAGGGTGAAATCGTAGGCCGGGAAGATTTCCAGCAGCACCAGCAACTCGGTGCCACCCTGCAGCGGCGCATCGGCGCGACCGACCCGCAAGCCATCGAAGCTGTAGCTACCCTTGACGTTCTTCAGGCCCAGGCGCAAGCCGTCGAAATGGCCGTCATAACCGCTGCTGCCGGGCTGGGTATTGGCACTGCCGGCGTAGCAGCCAGCACTGCTACCGCCCACGCAGCTCTTGGTCAGGTCGACCGTCAGCTGACCGCTACCATGGGTACGCAGGCCACTGAACCACATGCTGTTGCCGTTATCGGTGAGCGAAACCGAACTGCTGACCATGTTCCATGACACATCCGCGGTAATGCCCTTGAGCCCGGAGTTGGGATCGCCGCCCGGACGCAGCTTGAACCAGTTCTGCCGCGCGCCCTGATCCTGGAAATTGAGATCCAGCGCCAGGCTGCCGATCTTCTGATTACTGGGGTTGCCGATGATCAGGCCGCCGAGGCTGGCGTTGAGCTTGAGATCCTGAAAGGCCAACTGGGCATAGCGTCCACTGCTGTCCTCACCGAGGTCGAGCGTGATGCCGTTCTGGCTGCTGAGCACGCCGGCGAAATTCTCGGCGCGCAGCACACCATCGTCCTTGTACTGGAACAGACTGTTGGCGAAGGTGATCTGCGGCATCAGACGCAGCCCCTGACCACTGGCGCCCCCGCCGGCGATACGAATGCTGCCGCCAAGGCGCAGATCCATATCCAGTTGACCGAAGCTGCGCGCATGGTCGGGGTGCCGCGTATCCGGCGCGCCAGGCGTTACCGCAACGCCGGCCAGCGGATCGCCATGCGCCAGATCCAGGCCGATACCGCCGATGTGCGCGACGAAGCGCGTATCGCCCAGGTCGAGGCGCACCGCCGAACCATTGCCACCGCTGACGATGTCCAGGTAGGCGTTGTTCAGGTAGGCATCGAACGAGGCATTGCGCACGATCAGATCGAAACCGTTGTCACGGTAATAGAAGGTCACTGCATCCAGGCTCAGCCGGCTGCCATCGACGCTGAAGCCAGCCACGCCACTGGCGCCACCACCGCTGAGCTTGAGGCTGGCGCCGAGGGTATAGAACGCGCGAAAGGCCCCAAAACTCTTGTCGCTGCCGGCAAAACCGATGTTGCTCACCGCCAGCTCGTTCGGGCGGCCCTGATGCTCGACATGCAGGCGATCATCGATCACGTCGATCTTCGTGGTGGAAACGCTGCCGGCCTGCTGCGGCCGACTGGACACCCCCTCGAGACGCAGGCTCTGGCCGTCCTCGCGGTACTCGAGGCTCTCTGCCGACCAGCCACCACCGGCGGTTTCGATGCTGATACCGCCACGGCCACTGACATTGGCCAGGCCGTCGTCATCCAGCACCTGCATGGCCCAGACCGGTGAGCTGCCGAGAACGAGCGCCGCAAGCCATCCGTAACGCTGCATGATCCGCTTCCTCAGTTCGTGGGAAACACCAGCACGCTGCCTTGCATGCGGATGCTACCGTCGATCTTGGCCGAGAAGATGTTGGTCTGCTGATAGCTCGGGTCGCCGCCATTGGCCGCGCTCAGCGCCTTGTTCTTCCAGCCGCCCTGACTGGCCACGCCGAAGGAGAAGTTGCCGTCCTTGAAGCGGATCTCGTTGGGCAGCCCCAGCGCCAGCACCTCGCGTTCGCCACTGGCGCTGGTGAGCGTGCGGGTATCCAGAGTCAGGCCCTCGAAACTGAAGATGCCCTTGAGGTTGTCCAGCACGTACCAGCCGGCATTGGCACCGGAGCGCACGGCCACACGCATGCCGCAGCTCTCCGGGCTGGTCGCGCCGGCCAGAGCGCAACTGCGCTGGTTGGCCGTCCACTGCGCCGGGTTGTTGGTCGCCGGTGTGCCCCAGAGCACGCCACCGTCCTTGTTGATGCTGAACTCGCCGGACAGGTAAACCCCGCCCTGCCCGCTCATCTCGCTGAGGGTGCTGTCGTCCAGCGCCTGCATTTCCGCCAGCGTCAACGCCGGCAGCAGCGATAGCAGCACTACAGCCGTTCTAGCGCAGGTCATAGCTGCTCACCTTCAGGTAGTTGAAGCTCAGCCCGGAGATCTCGTTGCGGCCAAAATTGTAGCCACCGGTGGGAACCGCAGTGGGGCTGCTGCGCGTGCCGCCAACGGTCAGGTTCTCGAACACCAGATTGGTGCGCGGCGCGTTGGCGTAGAAGTCACTGGCCAGGGCCTGGCGTTGCGCCGCCGTGGTGCCGCTCGCAGTGGGATTCTGCAGCTCCAGCACGAACTGACCATCGGCGCTGGAGCGCAGACGCAGTGGCTGCGACTTGCCGTAACCCAGGGCGATATTGGCGTAGCCATTGGTGATGTAGAGCGTGCGCGCACCACGCTGCGCCGCGGTTTCGCCAGTGGTGTTGCAGTTGGCCTGGGCGCAGGACATCACTTCCAAGGTCTTGGCGAAAATGTTGATGCGCGCTTCGCCCACCAACTCCCCGTTGCCGTTCTGTCCACGGTCGCCCCACAGGCGCAGGTAGGAACCGTCCATCACCAGTTGGTGGAAGTCCAGCGCGAGCATCTCGGTACGCCCGGCCGCGACCTGGAAGTCGAAGCGCATCCCCAGGTCGGCGCGCCCGCTGGCCCCCGTGGAGCAGTTGGAGCCTGCGCCGGCATAGCTGGCGATGCAGGGATTGCCGCCGGAGGTCAGGCGCTCGGGAAACTTGAACGACAACACGGTGATGTTGCTCGGAGTGGTCTGCACCCATTGCCCGTCATCACGCAAGGTGCGCAGTTCCTCGCCCTTGGCCAGCTCCAGCTCGAACGGATGATCGAGACTGCCGATGGTCACCGGATTGAGGTTGGTGCCCTTGTTGCTACCGGCTGCACCCAGGTAGAGGTTCTTCAGCGAGATAGGCACATTGCGGCCCTGGCGATCAGTGATGTCATTGATCACGATTTGTGCGCCGGAGCCATCGATCAGCACCTGATCCAACACGAAGCCAAGGCCTGCACCCTGGACATCAGACATCTCCTCGTCGCTCAACGGCTCCATGGCCTGAGCCGAAGCACCGAGCAATATCCCGAACAGCGGATAAAGCGCGCGAGCATCCATGGTCAGCACCCCGAGACGGCGCTACCGAGGCAGGTATCGCGGCGCAGAATGCCCTCCAGCGCCTGCTGGAATGACAGCGTCACGGCACCCGAACCGTCGGCATTGCGCGGCATGTTCATGAAGGCGCCGGCCAGCGCATTGATGAACTGTCCGGCATTCTGTTGATCGCGCCAAGGCACGTTTTCCGTCTGCAGGGAAATGAACACGCCCTTGGAGGTGTCGAGAAACTGGTTGGTATTGGTATCGAACTTGCCCACAGGGAGGGTCTTGTAGTCTGCCAGGTTGAAGCAGGTGGTCACCCCGAGAAGATTGCAGTTCTGCGAAGTGAACAAACCCAGCAGGAAGTTGGCGAACTGGCTGTTGTCCGGCATGGCGAGCTGGGTTCCATTGACCAACCCGGCCTTGGTTGCGCGCACTGGATCAGCGCCACCCTGGCCGTTGACCAGCGTCGCCTGTGCCTTGAACTCTTCGTCAGCCCAGACACCGCTGACCAGCCCCTTCGCTGGCAGACAGACGATGAAGTCCCAGCCGCAGGTGATCTTGTCGCCGAGGTAGCTGCCCTTGCCGTAGATATCGATCGCCAGATTGCCGGTAAAGCTGTTGATGTCGCCTGACAGAAACCCCTGAGCCTCGCCGAAGCCGATACGCACCCCGACTACCCGATTACCGTTGTAGGCCAGTTCGAGATAAGGGTTATTGATCAAGAAGGGATTGATGGTGTCATTGGGGCCGACCGTTCCGAGCGCGAAGTTGTTGATCGACAGATCGGCCGGCATCGTTTCGCCGCTTCGCGAGTAATTCCCCAACTCCAGCTTCTTGATGTTCATCTGGGTTTCCACCTTCACGCCGAAATCGATCTTGGTGAAATTCAACCCAGAATGAGAGTCGGTACTGAGGTTGATGAACGCCTGCCCGGTGACATCCGAAAGCTCACTATCTTCCAGCTCAACCATGCTGGCATGGACAGAAGCGCTCATGAGACCGGTACAGAGCAGTACCTGAGCGTGTTTGGCAAAGCGAAAGGACTGCCGCATGGCGAAACCCCTGTTCTTATTGTGGTGTCGAGCACTCCGACTCGAATCCTTATGGCCACTATAGGGACACCAGCGCCAGAGCGGCCCGACCCATAGTCGAGAAAGGGCCAGCAAATGGCTGCCAGTCGCTTGGTCGAAGCGAGACGAGTGTTACCAGTGGCAACAGCGGCGTAACACCTCTTCATTCACCGCTGAAGAACCAGCAACAGGCGTCTCGTCACCACGTACATCGAGTCGCTTGCCTCTGATCGATTCGGACTCAAACCCGGCATCCACCTTGCAGTACAATCTCCCCTTTTAACTTGCCTGGAACCCGGCGCCTCGATGATCGATCCCAAGCGCGTATTGCGCGCCCTCGCCGAACACTGGACGTTGCTCGAACCGCTCTGCGAGCGTTTCGACGCCGGCACCCTGAGCCTGGTCGAGCTGCGTGGCCAGCTCGCCGCGCAACTGCCCGACGCCACGCCCAGCGACACCACCACCCTGCTCGATACCTGGATCCGCCTGGACATCCTCGTGCCAGTGGCCAAGAGCCCCAATCGTTTCGAGCTCAACGCGCAGATCCACGATTTTCTCGCCTACCTGCGCCGTGAGCACCGCCTCGGCCTGTGTCTGGAGATCGAAGCCTACCTGCGCCATCTGGAACGCCTGGCTGGTTATATTCAGGACGCCTTCGAGGTACGCGACGCCAACGACCTGGCGCGCCAACTGCGCCTGCTCGATATGCGCGTCAGGGACGTCCTCAAAAAGCTGGCCAACGACGAACAGGCGCTGGTCGGCGTGGCCGACCGGGCCAAGACCAGCGACCGGCAGATTCCCCTGCGCCAGCGCTACGCCGAGGTGCTCGCCACCTGGGACGAATACGTCGAGCCGATGATTCAACTGGTCGCCGCCGATGGTGCCTTCGAGCAGGGCGTGCGCCGCGTCGAACAGGTGCTGCTGCGCCTGCTCGGCGATCAGCAGCGTCTCGGCCAGCTGGTCGACGACGACCTGCTGCTGCGCACCCACGCGCGTATCCTGGAGATGCAGACCACCGCCCAGCTGACCCTGCGCAAGGCTCGCGAGCTGCTGCTGCCGCTGCGCGAGGAAGCCCGTCGGCACAACGCCGTGACCCGTGGCGCCGCACTGGCCCTGTCGGTGATCCGCAAGAAGGGCATCGACGCCGTACCGCAGGCGGCCATGCCGCTGTTCACCCGGCCGCAGAGCAACTTCCTCGGTAGCGCCAGTCAGGTTGAGGCCTATGTCTATGCTCTGGCCCGCTTCGAAGCCAAGCCGGCGCACTTCCCCAAGGCCAGCGGCACCCGCAAGGGCGGCGCGCCCAAGGCACCGAAGACCGCGCGGGAAATGATCGAGCGCTGCGAACAGGCCCTGCCGCTGCCGGATCTGATGACCTGGCTGCTGGAACAGGAACCGGAAGGCGCTACCGACGAGCTGCTCTACTGGTTCTCGCGCCTGTCGCGTGAGTCGCGCTTCCAGCGTGAACGCCTGGAGCGCCGCCAGTACCTGACCCGCGACCATGAGGTCAGCCTTGCCTCCTTTGCCCTGGTAGGCCAGCCCAATGGCTGAGCTACCCGTAGGGTGCGCTGTGCGCACCGCAACCGACGACATGGTGCGCACAGCGCACCCTACGACTGCCCGTGAGCATTGCGTATGAACATCGATCTAAAAGAAATGACCCAGCTCGCGGCCGCCTTCCGCGACCTGTTCAAGGGCTACCACATCTCGCGCAGCGAGCCGGAATGCTACGCCCAGCTATCCAGCATGCAGGATCAGTATCGCGCGCTGTTCCGCGCCCTCGGCTTCGAGCTGGTGTGCGACCCGCGCGGCTTCTACTACTTCGTGCCCGAGCAGGTCGCGCCGCAGGTAAACAAGACCGCCCAACGCCTGGCGCTGTTCACCTTCATCCTCGTCGAGCACCTGGCCGACCAGGGCCGCGACCCGCTCTCCGTACTGGACGGCGGCAGCATCGGCCGTGATGAGCTGCCAGCACTGCTGGACAAGTACCGCGACCTGTTCCTGCAGGCCGAAGTGACCACCTTCGAGGAACTGGAAGACAAGATCATCCGCCGCCTGACCCAACTCGGCTTCGCCGAGGACAGCAACGGCGTGTACCGCTTCCTGCCGCCGATGCACCGCTTCCTCGACGTCTGCCTGTCGGTGCAGCACGACCGTGACCTGGCCGCCAGCCTGCACAGCAGTGACCTGCCGCTGCCGGCGCCGGTACTGCTGGACGATGACGGCGACGTCGACACAGCAGTTGCCAGCGATACCGAGGAATCCGAGGAAGACGCCCTGGCCCGCGCCATGGCCGACGAACGCGCCGCACAGGAGATGGACGCATGAGCCAGGAACGCTACGGCATCCGCCGCTTCGCCCTGCTGAACACCGCCGGCTACAGCCTCGGCCTGTTCCCGCTGGAAAACCCGCTGTCGGTCTACGGCGCCAACAACCTGGGTAAATCCGCCTCGATCAACGCCCTGCAGTTCCCCATCCTGGCGCGCATGTCGGACATGAGCTTCGGCAAGTACAGCCTGGAAGCCTCGCGCAAGTTCTACTTCGCCAGCGACACCAGCTACATCCTCGTCGAAGTCGCCCTGCCCCACGGCCCACACGTGATCGGCGTGGCTGGTCGCGGCCCAGGTGGCGGTTTCGGCCACCAGTTCTTCGCCTACGCCGGCGAGCTGGATCTGGAGCACTATCAGCAAAACGGCACCTGCCTGCGTCAGCGCGAACTGTTCAAGAACCTCGGCCAGGCCGGCATCACTGCCTACGAACTGAAGCCCGACGAACTGCGTCGCCTGCTGGTCGGCGGCCACACCAGTATCCCGCTGGATCTGACCCTGATCCCGCTGCGCTCGACCAGCGAGCAGAGCCTGAAGACCTTCCGCGCGCTGTTCATCAATCTGCTGCACATGCGTGAGATCACCGCGGCGAAACTCAAGCAGCTGTTCCTCGATGCCTTCGAGCACAGCCTGCGCTCCGGCAGCGTCGACTACATCGCCGCCACCGAAGAAGCCTTCCGTGACGTGCGCCGTATGGAGCAGGACTACCAGGCGCTGGTGACTGCCGGCCCGCAGATCGAGGCACTGGCGGCCGGCGTTGGCCAGCGCGAACTGCTGCGCGGCAAGCTGCATCGCCTTTCGCCACTGCTCGACAACCTGCTGGGCACCTGGCACGACTACGCCGATGCACGCAAGGAAGAGCTGGTGATCCAGGCCGAGCACTACCGCAACGAGCAGGACGGCCTGCAGAACGAGCAGCGCGGCGGTACCTCTGAGTTAATGCGCCTGGAACGTGAGATCAGCGAAATCCAGCGCTGGCTTGGCGAGCTGTCCGTACTGAAGAACCGCTTCGCCCTGGTGGAAAACGCCAAGGTGCTGGAGGAGCAACTGCTCGCCGCCAAGGACGCCCACGACGAACTGGCCGGTGCCCTGGCGCAGTCGCGGCAGTTCTCCAGCGAAGACCTGGACGAGCGCCTGCGCGATCTGGAAAAACGCCTCAAGTCGGTCAAGCAGCAACTCGACCACGCCGACAACAACAGCTACTCGCGCCTGCGTGAGGAATTCAGCCAGGCCGATGTCGATCGCCTGATGCGCCTGTTCAACGGCCAGCTGTTCAGCCTGCCGCTAGGTGAAAAAGGCATCCAGGCCGAGGGCGATGACTGGGTCAAGACGGTCGAGGCGGTGCTCGATCGCTTCAAAGGCGATACCTTCGCTGTGCCGGGCCTGTCCATCGACCTCAGCCATATCGAGCCGCCGGCGCTGCAGGCGTTGGCCGACCGCGCCGCCCTGCGCGACCAGAAGGATCGTCTGGAGCGCGAACTCAAGCAGCTCAAGACCCAGCAATCGGTCGCCGCCGACCGCGCCGCCAGCAAGGCCCAGGCTGAAACCCTGTACCAGGCCGTGCTGGACGCGCAGAAGGCCCTGGAAGACTTCCGCAAGAGCCAGACCCTGACTGCCGAAGAGCCGCAGAAGCTGGAGCGCCTGGCCGAACTGGAAGGCGCTCAGGACGAACTCAAGCGTGCCAGCGATGCCTTCGCCGAGCGCGTGCAGCAACTCTCGGCCAAGCTGCAACTGGTCGGCCGCCAACTGGCCGATCTGGAAGCCAAGGAGCGCACCCTGGAAGACGCCCTGCGTCGTCGCCAGCTGCTGCCAGCCGATCTGCCCTTCGGCACGCCGTTCATGGAGCCGGTGGACGACTCGCTGGACAACCTGCTGCCGCTGCTCAACGACTACCAGGACACCTGGCAGGCGCTGCAGCGCATCGACGGCCAGATCGAAGCACTCTATGCCCAGGTACGCCTGAAGGGCGTGGCCAAGTTCGACGGCGAGGACGATGTCGAGCGCCGCCTGCAACTGCTGGTCAACGCTTACGCCCACCGCCAGGACGAAGCCCTCACTCTGGCTAAAGCTCGTCGCGCGGCAGTGACGGACATCGCCCGTACCCTGCGCAATATCCGCAGCGACTACGACAATCTGGAACACCAATTGGCGCTGTTCAACCGCGAGATCAACAAGCGCCAGGTCTCCAACCTGCAGAGCTTCCGTATCGTCCTGGCGCCTAACAAGGAAGCGCTGCGCCATATCGATCAGATCATTCACAGCGCCGGTCAGTACGAAGAAGGCGAAACCCTGTCGGTGTTCGACCTGTCGCAATCGGCCGATCAGGATGCCAAGAACGAGGAAGCCAAGGACTACCTGTCGCGCCTGGTAGCCGCCAACGGCAACCAGCTGGGTCTGAAAGATCTGTTCGAACTGGCTTTCGAGATCACCAAGGTGCATGGCCAGCCGATCATCCACACCGACATCGATGGCGCCGCCTCCAACGGCACCACCATGACCATCAAGGCGTTGACCAACATGTACCTGCTGCTGCACCTGATGGATCGTGAGCAGGCCGGGCGCGTGCGCCTGCCCTACTACCTCGACGAGGCGGCGGATATCGACGAACGCAACCAGCAGGCGCTGATCGAGACCAGCCTGCAGCTCGGCTTCGTGCCGATCCTGGCCTCGGTGAAACCGCAGGTCTCGGCCCACGTGGCCATCGACCTGGAAGGCGGCAGCGGCCCCAACGGCATCTACATCGACGAGGCGGACTGGAAGTTCATCAAGCCGCGCGAAAGTGCCAAAGCCCAGGCGCCTCAGCAGGAAGAAGCAGTCGAGCCGGCTTGACCGCATCGCGGCTGAAGCCCCTCCCACGGATCACATACTCGTAGGAGCGGCTTCAGCCGCGAGCTTCTATATCCGCACAAATGAAAAGGGCCGCTCGATGCGGCCCCTTTCATTTCTAAGGTGTGCTCACTGCTCCAGCACGATCTTCGGCGCCCATTGCATCCAGGGTTCCTGCGGTTCATCGAATAACGCGAAGGTCTGCCCAGGTTGCGCCGGCCCGCCCATCTCCGGATTGTTCGGCGTGGCAAAAGCGATACCGCCCTCGATCAACGCCTCCAGCGACTCGGTACGCACCTTCAGGCCCTTGAACAACCCGGCGTCGACACCAATACCACTGGCGTTCCAGAAGCGGCTGCCCGAACGTACCAAGGGCGCGTAACGTGGTTCGATCAGCACATGGATCAATACACGATCCGAGGTCGGCCCCAGCTCGAAATCCACCACCTTGCCCACCGGTACCTCGCGGTAACTCACGATCACGCCCGGCTTGATCGAACCACGCCGTGGCGCGCTCAACACCAGGCGCAGGCCTTCCTCGCGCACGGCCTGATTCGGCGCACTGGCGAGCGCGGTGAACTCGGTACGGCGCGCGCCCTTCTGCGCCGAGGGCTGCACTTCCAGATACTGGCCGCTGACCAGCGTCCCGAGGTTCGCGGCACGGGTCAGGCTCAACTCCGGTTTCACGACCCAGAAACGCGTGCCGTCACGGGCAATCGGCTCGGCGGCCTGAGTGATGCGGACATTGAGAATCACTGCTTGCAGGTCATCCGTGAGGCTGAGGTTCTCGACCTTGCCGACCTCCAGACCTTTGTAGCGCACCAGCGTACCCGGTTGCAGGCCATCACCATCGGCGACGCGTATGGTGATCTGCTGCCCCAACTGCAAGGCGCTGTCGCGATCGGCGTGCAGGGCAAAGCGTTGCACCTGGCGATCCGACCTGGCCGCCTGCAGATCAGGCGTCTCGAAAGCGATACCGCCTGCAAGCAGGGTCTGCAGCGACTCACTCTTAACCTCGACACCGGACAGCCCGCCCTTGAGGGTGATGCCGCTGGCGTTCCAGAAACGCGTGGTGGTATTCACCAGATGCACATAATCCGGCTCGATATGAACACCGAGTACCACCTGGTTGTTATCACGCCCCAGTTGGTAACTCTGCACCGAGCCGACCTTGATCTGCCGGTAGAGCACCGGGCTGCCGACCTCGATGGAACCGAGCTGATCGGTGAACAGCACCAGATGCAGACCCGGCGCCCCCAGATCCAGAGGCGGAGCCTTGCTGCGCGCGACGAAGTTACGTGCCGGCGGCTTACCCTTCTCGCCCGGTCGTACAGCGATGTAGTTACCCTTGACCAGCGCTTCCAGGCCGGTGATTCCAGCCAGCGAGATGGACGGTTTGACCACCCAGAACTCAGAGCCTTCGACCAGGTACTCCTCGGCCAGCGGGTTGATGGTCAGCTCCGCCGTGGCACTATTGAGATCACGGTCGACCTTCATGGTTTTCAGCGAGCCCACCTGGATGCCCTTGTACATCACCGGTGTACGGCCTTCCTGCAAACCCTCGAAGTCGGTCAGCGTCACCACGACCTTGATCCCGGCCTGTGCTTCATCATAGTCCTCGTACAGGCGGAATGGCAGTGCCGGATCGGTAGGCGGGCTGTCCTTGCGGTGCTCCGGCGTGGCGAACGCGATACCGCCGGCGACGATACTGGCCAGCGACTCGCTGCGCAGCTTGAAGCCGGACAGGTCGGCATCGACGCTGATACCGCTGGCATTCCAGAAACGCGTATGTTTGCGCACCAGATTGGCATAGGCAGGTTCGATGAAAACCTTCACCTCGACGGTGCTCTGGTCTTCACCCAGGGTGTAGTTTTTCACCCGACCGACTTGAATCTGCCGATAGAACACAGGGCTGTCGCGATTGAGCGAGCCGAGCCGATCGGCCTTCAGCGTCAGGTGCAGACCAGGCACATCATCGCCCATCGGCGGTTCCTGGGTCAGAGCGGTGAAACTCTTGCTCGGCTCACCATCGCCTGGGCTGAAGGTAATGTAGTTACCTGACACCAACGTCTCCAGGCCACTGATCCCAGCCAGGCTTACATTCGGCTTGACCAACCAGAAGCGGGTACCGCTGCGCAGGTACTGCTCGAGTTCCTTGTTGACCTCAAGCGTGGCGACGACGCCCCTGTTCTTCTCGCTGCTGTCGAGACTGATGGCCGTCACCTTGCCGACCGCCATGCCCTTGTACATCAGCTCGGTCTTGCCGGCCTGGATGCCCTCGCCACTGGCGAATACCAATTCCACCTGAATACCGGCGTCACTGTAGGCACGCCAGGCGAGCCAGCCACCAATCATGAGTGCAATCAGGGGCAAAACCCAGATGGCCGACCAATTCGAAGCAGGACGCGTCTTGGCCAGAGGAAGGTCAGTCATGGTCGGTTTCCGTGTTGTCCCAGATAAGGCGAGGGTCGAAAGTCAGTGCAGCCAACATGGTCAGGATGACCACACTGGCAAAGGCGGCCGCTCCGGCTCCAGCTTCGATGCTGGCCAGGCTGCCAAAATTCACTATCGCCACCAGAATGGCGATGACGAATATATCCAGCATCGACCAGCGGCCGATCCATTCGATAAAGCGGTACATCAGAATACGCTGACGCGCCGACATCGGCTGATGGCGCTGCACCGAATACAGCAGCAGCGCGATGCCAACCAGCTTGAACGTCGGCACCAGAATACTGGCGATGAACACCACCGCAGCGATTGGCAGCATGCCCAGGTGAATGAGTTCCACCACCCCGCCCATGATGGTCGCCGGCGAGCCCTTGCCCAGGCTGTTGACCGTCATGATGGGTAGCAGGTTGGCTGGAATATAAAGAATCGCCGACGTCAGCAACAGCGCCCAGGTACGCACCAGACTGCCTGGCCGACGCTCATGAACCCTGCCACCGCAGCGACTGCAGTACTGATGCTCGGCCTCGGTATCGACCGGATTGAGCTGATGACACTCATGGCAGACCAGCAATCCAGCCTCAATCGCCCGCATGGATGTCCTCCCCGGACAAGGCTTGCCAGATCTGATGCGGCGACATGGTCACCTCCAGCCAGACCTGCACCAGCAACAGCGCGATAAAACAGAACAGCCCCAGACCGATACTCAGATCAGCCAGATCCATCAACTTGACCATCGCCACCAGGATGCCCATCAGATAGACCTCGAGCATCCCCCACTCACGCAAATGGTGATAGATACGATAAAGCAGCAGGCCGTAGCTACGGCCAAAATCGAGACGAATGCTGAGCAACACCAGCAGTTGGCAAATCAGCTTGAACAGTGGTACGGCCATGCTGCAGAGGAACACCACCACAGCGATGCCTTGCATACCGCTTTCATACAAGCCGATCACACCGCTCCAGACCGTATCTTGCGAGGTCTGGCCCAGTAGATTGAGTTGCATGATTGGCAGGAAGTTCGCGGGGATATAAAGCAATAGAGCAGTCAGCACCAACGCCAGACTACGTCGAACGACGTGGTGGCGATGGCTGAACAACTCATACCCACACTGCGGACACTCGGCGCTTTCTCCATCCTGCAGCACCGGCTTGCGCATCAGCAGATCGCACTCATGACAGGCAATCAACTGTTCAAGCGGCAAAGATGACAAGGAAGGTTCGGGCGGCGAGTCAGACATGAAAGTCCCCTGCAGAATTCACGCATTCTACCCGAGCGACACCAGACGCCGACATCTCGGAGGGTGCGCCGCGCGCACCGGTAGGTCGTCGTCCTTGGCGGTGCGCGCAGCACACCCTACGCGCAGCGCTATTTTCCGCGCCGCAAAGAAGAAACCCCAGACCGCTAGGCGATCTGGGGTTTCGTATAGGAGCTTGACGATGATCTGGCCGGCATTCCGGTGGCCGGCACTCCGGGACTCTCACCGCCACATCATTGTTTTCTTGACGCAAAAGTGAACGCCCTGACCAGTTACCTGATCAGGGCGTTCGTATAGGAGCTTGACGATGACCTACTCTCACATGGTGAAGCACCACACTACCATCGGCGATGCGTCGTTTCACTACTGAGTTCGGGATGGGATCAGGTGGT
>PJUK01000110.1_pt1 | contig 58418 bp, 42 predicted proteins | sample 1512211 | NCBI WGS metagenome assembly PJUK01 (sample SAMN08177668, study PRJNA422409) | Feces metagenome, whole genome shotgun sequencing project. | reverse complement strand
GGTGACTGATCCGGTAACAGGCGAATGGACTGTACCAAACCCAGGCGGTCTGGTGGATGGTGATACCATCACTGCGATTGCCACCGACCCTGCAGGCAACCCGTCTGTACCAGGTACAGAAATTGTGGATCTCACTCCGCCAGATACCACTGGTGCGACACTGAATATTGATGCTGTCACAGCAGACAACGTTCTTAACGCAGCAGAATCAGCTGGTACAGTGACCATCACAGGTACCTTAACCGGTATCCCAGCAGATGCAGCAACCACAGTGGTGACTTTAGTCATCAATGGCGTGACCTATACTGCAACTGTAGATGCAGCAGCGGGTACATGGACTGCAGATGTAGCAGGTAGTGACCTGTTGGCGGATATAGACAAGACCATTGCGGCTACAGCCACCTTCACCGATGCGGTAGGTAACAGTAGCAACATCATCGATACTCAAGTCTATACCGTGGATATTACTCCACCAGATAGTGCGACAACGACAGTCACGATTGATCCGATTACAGGTGACAATATTGTTGACTCAATTGAAGCAGGATTGAACCAGACCATTAGCGGTACGGTCACTGGAGAGTTTACGGTTGGTGATGCAGTCATCGTCAATGTAAATGGTGTGGATATTAACACCACAGTTCAAGCAGGCGGTGTATGGAGTATCTCCGTAGCCGGTGCAGAGCTGGTTGCAGATGCTGATAAAGTGATTAATGTCACTGTGAAGGCGACAGATGCAGCAGGTAACGTCGGTAATGTCACTGGTGATGTCACTTATACGGTGAACACCGGTACCTTAATCGCTTATGACAACATTGGACATGCAGTGCTTAGCCCACAACCGGCATTGGTACAAGATGATGTGAGCTTGGGTAGTACCTCATACCTATTGTTAACTTCATTGGCAGGCATTGATCTTCAACTTGGTGGTAACTCAATCGGTTTTGATGTACAGACTGGCCACGAGGGTACAGTGACCTTCCAATACAGTGGCTTAATTGATGCTGCATTGTTGTCAGACTATAAATTAGTGGTACAAAAATTTAATACCACAACCAATCAGTGGGAATCTATCCACGGCGATAGCGATGCTTCATTGCTTAGCTTGCACTTACTGGGTCTTGGCATCGGTAATGTTCCGGGTGTCGTACTTGAAGGTTTAGAAGCGGGTCAATACCGTGGCTTCCTGACTTACGACGGCTTATTAGGTGTAGGTGTCTTGGGTACCTTGTCTGCAACGATGGATGATTATGACCTATCGATCCCTGGCGGATACGAAGTCGGTAATGCTGAAGGTAACGTGATCCTTGATCCAGATCCAAATGGACAAGTAGATCAAATTACATCGACCACGATTGTCTCTGCTGTGAATGGTCATCCGATTGATGCCGATGGTGAAAGCTTCGATGGTCAATATGGAACGATTACCTTCCATCAAGATGGTAGTTATACCTATGTTCCGTTCGCGAATGGCTCGGGCGTAGGACATACTGATCAATTCACTTATACCTTAACCGATCCGGTCACAGGTGCGACCACACAAGCCAATCTGAATATTGTGTTTGATTCAATCCGTGCTGCGGACAACTTAGTAGAAGTGGAAATCAATCCACAATACCAATTGGTGGGCACAGAAACAGATTCAGCATTCTATGGTGTCTTGTTGAATGTCGGAAATCTGGTCGACCTGCAATTGCTGACTGTGGATACTGTTGATTTCAATGTCGCTGCTGGACAAGAAGGTGTTGCAACCTTTAGCTTCAACAGTCTGATTGGCGCATCGGCACTCGGTAACTACAATGTTGTATTGCAAAAATACAATGAAGTGACCGGTCAATGGGAAGCGGTGAATGGTACAGGTGACCGTTCATTACTGAATCTGACCTTATTAGGTAACACACCAACCGCGCAAATTGCGGGCTTGACCGAAGGCGAATATAGAGCATTCTTGTCCTTCAATGGTCTGGTCGGTGGTGCAGTCGGTGTTACCCTGAACGGTGAGGTTGATCTCTACAACCCTGCGGTGATTACTGGCTACGATGTTGTTGCAGCACACGGTAACCTGATCTCTGATCCAAATACCAATGGTGCAATTGACATTGCTACACCAAACAGTGTCATCAGTGAAATTAACGGTGTTGCCATCACTGGCTCTCCAACTACGGTGCCAGGAGCTCATGGTACCTTGGTGATCTATCCAAATGGTGACTACACCTATACACCAAATCCTGACAGTGCTGGTTTAGGACAGGTCGATGAATTTACCTATACCTTACGCGATCCGGCATCAGGTACCACTTCACAAGCGACCTTCTATGTTCACCTCGACAGTAAAGTTGTCGATATGAACTGGAACCCAGCGGATCCATCAGAACCTGCAACCGTAACCATTATTGCAGCAGACGATGCCGTGAATGCTGGAATTAGTGCGCAACCGCATCTTATTGAAGATGACCGTGCACTGGGCAGCGCAACTTACCTTGCATTGCTATCGTTGGCAGGTATCAACCTCCAAGCACCTTTACCATTCGTGAACAGCACAGTGAACTTCAATGTGGCTGCGGGTGAGCAAGGTACGGCAACCTTCAAATACAGCAGTCTGATTAATGAAGGCGCATTGGGCGATTACCAGCTTGTTGTACAGAAATTCAACACGGTCACAAACCGTTGGGAATCAATTACCGGTAGCAGTGAAGCATCTTTACTTAACCTCAGCGTGTTAGGTATCGGCTTGAATGCAACACCGGGTGTGGTTCTTGAAGGTCTGGAAGAAGGACAATACCGTGCCTTCATGACCTATAACGGTCTATACGGTAAGAGTATCCTGGGCACATTGACGGGTACCATGGATGTCTTTGATCCGACACAAGTGGATTACACAGGTGTTGCAGTAGAAGGCAACGTGATTACTGGTCTAGGTGTGGGTACCAATGCCGACTCAGTCACAGGCTATACCGTGGTTGGTTCTGTAACGTTCAACGGGGTAACAACCACAGTTGATCTCACCAATGGTGCAACCATTGTCGGTCAATACGGAACACTGCAAATATTTGCAAATGGCGATTATATCTATACACCGAATAATACCAATGCAAATCTAGGTCTGGTGGATCACTTCACTTATACCTTGTCAGATCCTTTGGGTGGCAATACCTCAAGTGCAAGTCTGGACTTCACCATTGGCAACAGTACGCCAGTGATTGCAGTTGATGACCTTGCAGTTGCCGAGATTAATCCGGAATATCTGCAAATTGGTAACGATGTTGCAGCTGGTAGTTACTTATATCTAGCGTTATTAAGCTTAACCGAGAACTTTGACTTCCAGTTGGGTGGACAAGGTGTTGGCTTTACCTTAACCGACAACACCCTAAACGATGTGACGTTCAATTACAGTGCATTAATCGACGCAAGCCTGCTTGCTGACTATGTACTCGTGGTTCAGAAATTTGATACTGCGACCAATCAATGGGTAGCCGTACATGGTACAGGGGAAGCTGATTTACTGAGCCTTGCAGCCTTTGGTGGTAATTCAGTGACATTAGAGGGTCTGGGTGCAGGTCAGTACAGAGCCTTCATGACCTATGCGGGTAGCGGTATCGGTGTCAGCTTGCTGGGTACGCTTTCTGTTCAGAAAGATGTATTTGATGCAACCAACATCACCGGTTACAGCGTAGAAGCTGCAGAAGGTAATGTGATCCATGACATTGGTCTCAATGGACATGCAGATACTGCATCTGGTTTCAGTAGCATCACCAGCGTTGAATTCAATGGTGTTGCACATGCAGTGAATGCGACGGGTGTCACAACCATTGTCGGTGACTACGGTACATTGTCGATTTACGCCAATGGTAATTACAGCTATCAACCAACTGCCAATGCCAGTGGTGTGGGCCAAGTCGATCAATTTACCTATACCTTGACGGACGGGGTGAATTCATCGCAAGCCACCTTGTACTTCCATATTGACAGCGATGCGGTCGATATGACCTGGAATCCGGCGGATCCGTCACAACCGGCTGATATCGTGGCTACACCTGTAGATGCGATTGATGATGTGGTGTCTGCGGGTATCGATGTTGTTCCACAAGGTCAGTTGGGTGTTGCCGTCGGTTCAGCAAGTTATCTGTTACTGGTGGGTGTGTCTGAGAACCTCAACCTTTCATTACTGGGTACACCAAGTGTGAAATTTAATATTGCAGCTGGACATGGTGCGGACGTGACCTTCTCTTACGCACCAACAGTTTCACTGTCTTTATTCAATGACTACAAGGTGGTTCTGCAAGAAAAAGCAGCAGATGGTACTTGGCATAACATTGATGGTGGTTCAAGCACTGGATTGCTTAATATCGGTCTGTTAGGTAGTGGTGGTATTGGTGTAACAGTACCTGATCTAGGTCAGGGCGAATACCGCGCCTTCATGGTCTACACCGGTGTGGGCGTCGGTATCTTGGGTACCATGAGTGTAGTGAAAGATGACTTCGACTATACCGTTGCATCAACCAATACTGCGATTGAGGCTGAAGGCAATGTGTTAACAGGTGATTCAATTACCTTGACTACACAGGTTTCAACAGTCACTTCAGAAGTTGCTGGGGCGCCAACTGAAACCATCGGAACCAACACAACCATCGTTGGGGCTTATGGTACCTTGGTGATCTCTGCCAACGGCGAGTACACCTATACGCCAAATACCACTGATTTAAGTGCGGTGGGTAAAGTTGATACCTTTACCTATACCATCCGTGACGTGTTGACCGGTGCGACCGATACGGCGCAATTGCATATCCAGGTCGGTTCACCTGATGCAACTGTGGTTTGGGATACAGTCAACCCTGGCAATGATGGTGTGGTTCAATTCACAGCCAATGCAGACAATGCAGTGGCAACAACAGACTTCTCGAATAGCAGAGACGCAGCTGTTGATGTCGATAGTCCGAATATTACGGTCAATCTCATTGGTTCAACTTCGGTGACTTCAAATAGCTTTACGGTAGCGGCCGGAACAGTGGCCAATATTGATCTGGCGGCAGTTTATACGGCTCAACCACTTGCGAGTTTGTTGCCAACAGTCAGTTACGTGATTCAACGCAGTACCGATGGTGGAGTGACCTGGACCAATACTATCTACACTGGTTCACAAACTGCCTTGGGTAGTCTGGCAACAATTCAGGCGGGCAGTGTGGCCTTCCAGGACAATGTCGATTATCTGGCAGCGGGTCTGTATCGTGTTCAATACACTTTACAAGGCGTATCTCTAGGCGCAACCACCTTGGATACAAGTGTCACCACAACCACAATTCATCTGGATCAATACAGCTCTGAATGGATCAACGGTAACGTGTTACTCGGAGATGATATTGGTGGGGTTGCGGATACAGGTCTTCCAACACATGAAGGTTATAAACTTCAGGTGTGGGATAGCGTCGCTGGATCTTATGTCGATGCGGTTGGACAAAGTATCAATACTGGTAACGGTATCCTGATCATGCAGGCCAATGGTACCTATGAATACCGTCCAAATGATGTCAATGTGACTACGCATTTAACATCGGCGGATAGCATTGACTACAAGATCATTTCTGCAACAGGTGTCGAGTCGACTTCTACCTTGAATATTGATTTGACCCATACGGATTACAACCTGCTTTATACCAGTACAACTGCCAATGATACCTTCACCACAGGTACCGGATCAGATACCCTGATCTTCCAAATCCTGAATGGTAGTGCGGCATCAGCGGGTAATGGTGCAAATACAGGCGGTAATGGTGTTGATCACTGGACAGACTTTGTTGTTGGCAACACCAATACTGGTGCAGCGAACTACAATGATCAGGCAGACAAGATCGATATCCAGCATCTGTTGGATGGTGATCAAAATGCACTGAATATTGGCGAGTACCTCCGTGTAACCACAAGTGGTGGTAATACAACGATTGAAATCGATCGTAATGGTGATCCTGGTATCCTTGGTAGCAGTACGTATACACCATTGTTAGTACTTGAAGGGGTGACAACAGATCTGAATACGCTGTTAAATAACAACCAGATCATTTACTAATCCTCAATCCTTTCTATAAAAAGAGAACCTTCGGGTTCTCTTTTTTCATTTTGAGAAGATCATAAAAAATTGTGCTATCTTGTTTAAAACACTTAAAAATTCTAACAACTGAAGACATGACGATTACGACGATTGCCGCACTTGAACAACTCAAACATCAACTCAGTGCTTACTTTGAAAAGATTCAGCAACATCTGGGTTTAACCCATACGGTTATTTTCTTGTCTTATGGCGAAAGAACCCAACGTTGCCAGGTCTGGAATACTGCATTGACTGAGTTACAACCTGCGCAACAGGCGCTGTTTACTTTTCTGGATAAAAAATTCAACGAGCAGGGACATCTGTCAGAATTGTTAAAATTTGATCTGGCCTATAACATCCAGCCAAAGCACTGGCAGCAAATCGAACAAAATTTAAAATGCCAATTTCATAATAATCATTATCGCAAAGGCATCAGTTTTGATCAGGATTTCCAGATCTGTTTTTTGGAACAGGAACTGTATGGCAAGGCCATCATTCGTGGTTTGAGCTATGACACGCCCAACTTTTTTGATCAAGATAACCTGAATGCGAGTATTTCAAAGAAATATTCGCATCAAGCGCATCCAATCAAGCTCAGTGAAATCCAGCAGGTCTGGAGCTTCGATAGTCATGCTGTATTTTATGAATCTGGACAGTTACTACCTCTCCGTAGTCAATTCACTGAACATGGGGTACGTTACTTAACAGATGACAAAAAACAGCATTTCATGCACATGATTAAAGCTAACGCCCAGTTTCTTGAACAGCAGATTCAGGCGGATGGACGCTTTATCTATGGTTTTTTTCCAGCCTATGATCGTGACATCCGTAGCTATAACACAGTGCGGCATTGTACTTCGACCTATGCCTTGATTGAGACATTGGCGCTTTTCCCACAACAGCACAGAATCGCAAAAATCCAGACAGCCATTGAATATGCCTTAAAACATTTTTATATCGAAAAGCAAAGTGGTCTGGCTTATATGTTAGATGGTGCAGATCTCAGCCAACTGAATGAAATCAAGCTGGGTGCCAATGCCGCTGCAATTCTGATGTTGAGTAAATATCAGGAAATGACAGGGGATGATCATTATCTGAAATTTGCCCAAGCCTTGGCCAACGGTATTTTGTCGATGGTCAATGCTGCAGGTGAAACCGTACATGTCCTGCATTACCCAGACTATAGCGTGAAAGAAAAGTTTCGCATTATTTATTATGACGGTGAAGCGGCCTTGGCTTTATTACGACTTTATCAGCTACAGGCTGATGAAAAGCTGCTAAGTACGGTCAAGCGCATGTTTGAACGCTTTATCGAACAAAAATATGATCGTTATCATGACCATTGGCTGAGTTACTGTAGCAATGAGCTCACCAAAATTTGTCCAGAAGAAAAATATTTTCAATTTGGGATCAACAATTATTGCAGGCATCTGGTATTTATCCGCAATCGTAAAACGGCCTATGCCACTTTGCTGGAAATGATGATGGCGGCTTATCAAATGCTGTGCCGGATTCGGGATTTGGGTTTGAATGAGTTGTTTGCAAAAGCACAGTTTGAGGATTTAAAAAAGCTGATCGAGTTTCGTAGCGATTTTCAGCGCACCGGATTTTTCTATCCCGAAGTGGCCATGTATATGGCCTGTCCTGACAAGTGTCTGAATGCCTTTTATGTCCGGCATGACCGCTTCCGTGTCCGTATTGATGATCAGGAACATAATCTTTCCGGTTATGTGGCCTATGTTCAGCATTTTGAAAACTGAATCATGGAGGATGAAACCCATGCGCTCTCCTCAAGAAATCAAGATCATCAGCCAGATCGGCAATGAAAATTATCAGCATCCGCTCTGGCAGACTAAAATCGCAGGCGACTGTGGTGACTGGATTTTAGTTTATCTGGCTTTGCAAGCTATTGTTGCAGGTCAGGTGCAACTTGAGCAGAAGATAGTAATCGAGCAGCCGTTTGAACAGCAGCATCAACAGGGACAGTTACTGAAACAGGGGGCTTCTGTTTTGGTGCTATTGCAATATTGGAGTTTTACCCAAAGGTTTGAGCACAAGCAGGCACTTGGTTGTGCTTTGTTTGGCGATTGGCAGCAGGCTCAAATCCAGATGGTGCAGACTGCCCGGCAGTTTGGATTGCAACTGCCTGATCCAGACCGTGATGTACAGAATACCCTGCAAAATTTATCAGGTCTTGCCCAAGCCATCTTTAACATGCCTTTGTCTTTATTACATACGGTATTTGTCAAAACATTCAAGCTTGCAGGGCAGCAGATTGCACCATTCAGCGCTGTATTGAGCTGTCACCAGCTCGATGCTGTCCTGATTCTCTCAGATCAGCAGCAACATTATTACTTTTCGTATCGCCATGAAAATCAGAGTCTCGGCATTTTTCATCTCTTGGATAATTTGCATCGGATTGACCATCTGCTGCCGTATTATCACTATTTTGAACCTGCTTTATTGCCTGCCAAACAGATTCAGGCCAAACGTGAATGGATCAATATCATTGGCGATACCTATTTCGGTGAGTTTTATACCCATAAAAGAAAAAACAAGGGCATAGACGATGCGCTACAACGTTATGGCTATGCGCATTCTTTTGAGAAGATCAAACCGTTTTTCCATGAAGATGAGATCAATATTGCCAATTTTGAAGCCGTATTCAACCTTGATCAAGATTCGCCATTAACAGATAAAAAAGCCTTTATTCTGGGAGCACAGCCTGAACCGACTCTGGCCGAGTTTAAGCACGTGCATGTGAATACGCTATGTCTCGCCAATAACCATTTAAAAGATTATGGTGAACCAAGTCTTAAACATACTTTGGCGTTGTTAGATCAGACTGGGATCAACTTTATCGGGGCAGGGGCTAACCAACAGCAAGCGCATCAGTGCCTGCAAATTCATGCTGAACAGCAAACAGTTGCGATTTTTAATGGCTATTGGCATCGGCAGACGGCTTATCAAGCGCATGACTTTTATGCATTGGGGCAGAGTGCAGGTGTAGCAAGTCTTAATGCCATTCTATTTGAACAAATCATGCAGTATCGACAGCAATATCCACAGCATAAGATTATTGTGATTTGTCATTGGGGTGTGGATTTTAAAAGTACGCATCCTGAACAGGAACAGCTTGCACAGGTGTTAACCCAGATCGGTGCTGATCTGGTGATTGGTCATGGGGCGCATACCATCCAGCCTATTCAATATATTCAGCATAAACCCGTCATATTCGGAATTGGCAATGGCGTATTTAATAGCAATGGCGAGTTTGAAAAATATCAGGCTTTGCCGTACGGACTGGTGGTTCGAATCAATTTAAAGGCGCAAAGCGTACAGCTTTATCCCATCTTTACGGATAATTTACACAGCTTTTGGCAGCCTTATCCTGTAAATGAAGCACAATTCAAGCAAGCCCAGACTTTTTTAACCGGTCAACTCAATTCGGCAGATTACAGGTTGGGACAAGATCATTTGGGTCGTTATATCCAGCTAAAATTTTAAGGATAACGCTTGTAATTCTCGAGCATGATACTGAGCTGTTCTTGGGTGAAGCCGAGATTACGTAAGCCACCGCTACCGAGTTTACAGTCGTAACTGGTCATAATATTGGTTGGTGTGGCTTTGGTCGCTTTCGGCGCACAGACATGGCCTAGACCAAAAGCATGACCCATCTCGTGTACACTGGCGGCCTGAATCTGGTAATTTAGGCGTTCCCAGTCAATTAAAATAAAAGGCTGACCCTGGTTTCTAAAGCCCCAACTGGTCACATCGGCATATTTGAGTTTATCGCCGTAGGAATCATAAATAAAAAACAGCACTTCCTTGCTTTTGCGACGAGGAAAGCAGGTTTTTACTGCACCAGGAATATTATCGGCAATCAAGGCTCTGGGCTGGTTAAGGTGATTGGCAAGATCACATTTTCGTTTACTAAAGTCCTGATAAGAATAGTAGCGATGGAATTTGAACTTAAAGATTTTTTGATTATTTTCATCGACAAAATACTGGTTCAGAATGCCCAGCTCTTTATACATTTGCTTTTTGCTATCAAAGGCTTGGGCTTCAGGACGATTGGTGGTAAAAATAAAACTGACATTGACTACAGGCAAGTCATCTGAAGCACCTGCGTGATATTTATAAGGTGTGATTTTTACAGGTGATTTTTGTGTGGTACAGGATGCACTAAAGACCAGACAGCATACTGTCAGTGCTGTGAATTTTAACCGCATTGTTGTTCTCTCAAGTCGTAGCATTTTAATTATTGTGTCTAGCGTTTTCGCATGATTTTTATCATCTTAGCAGATTTTTATAGGTTGTATTGTGCAAGATACCAATGAACTACATCGACAAATCTTGGAAGTGATTGCGTTGATTCCATATGGCAAAGTGGCAAGTTATGGACAAGTTGCCAAGTTGGCGGGCTTGCCTAAACATGCGCGTTTAGTCGGTTATGTGCTCAAGCATTTAGACAAGCAAAGTGAAATCCCGTGGTATCGTGTGATTAATTCTCAAGGAAAAATCAGTGTAACTCGCATCAATCAGCGTGGTGAAAATGTTCAACAGATGTTATTAGAACAAGAGGGAATCTATTTATTAAATGGCAAGGTCAGTTTAAAAACCTTTGGTTGGCAGCCTTAAAATAATCATCGTTTAGGCCCAAATGAATATCTTGAAATTGTTTTACAGTTTATTTACACTTCGCTACATAAAATTACACTAGTGTTTTGGTATTTAAATGAAAAAAATTTCTCTACTTTGTGGGGCTGTTGTTCTCAGTTTATCTGGTTGTGCCAGCATCATTTCGGGTAAAACCCAAACCATGACGTTCCAAAGTACGCCAGAGTTAAGTGATATTACAATTTTAAATCGTGATGGAAAAAAAATTCATGTGGGTAAAGCACCTGTTACGGTCAGTTTAAACCGCGGTGCCGGCTTCTTTGTTCCTGAAAGATATACGGTTATTTTTGAAAAAGAAGGCTATGAAAAGAAAGAAATTACCGTAAGTTCAAGCGTAAACGGCTGGTATGTCGGTAATATTCTATTCGGTGGTATTTTAGGATTACTCATTATCGATCCGGCAACAGGTGCGATGTATAGCCTAAATACCAAAGATACCAACGTTGTTTTAAATGATTTGAATAAAGAAAAACTTCAGGCTAAGGGTCAATCATTAACAATTGTATCGACCAGTGAAATTTCGAACGATGTTTTAGAAAAAGCCAAACCTATTGAATTAAAAACTCAATAATTCAAAATAAAAAAACATGGTAAACCTTTACCATGTTTTTTATCAATCCGGCAGTATTTACTTTCTAGCGAACAATCAATACTGGAATATGGCTTTCAGCCAAAACTTTCTGCGCCACACTACCCAAGACAAACTGTTTAAAGCCTGTACGACCATGTGAACCCATCACGATCAGGTCAGCACCTAGGTTTTGCGCTGCGCCAATAATTTCCTGATGCACGGCAAAGCCTTCTAGGATTTGTGTGGCCACCGTCAGGCCATGCTCTTCAAATTTTTGCTCGGCTTTTGTTAAATTATCCTGAACATAGCCACGAACACGTTCAATCAAATCATTGCTTTGACCCATACGGATATAAGCATCTGCCAGATAAGGATCAAGTGCCATGACCTCAACCACAGTCACTTCACTGTCTAAGGCTTTCGCCAGTTGAGCTGCTTCACGAATGACATTCGCAGCAATTTCGGAGTCATCGATCGCAACTAATATTTTTTGATAAGCCATGTTGTTACTCCTTATACTTATGATTTTGCATTGAATTGAGTCAATAGAATTTGCTTAATATATGAGCTATGATTCTATTCTAGACCTATTGCGATGAGAATAAAACCTAGCATTTTTATAGGGATAGTTATTATTTATAGCAGTATGGTTAAGCTTGGATGTGTTTAAGAATAGATGAAATTTCCATAAAAATAAAAGGGGACTATCATCATGATTTATCTATAAAAGCTGGCTTAATTGCACTCAAAAAATTGAATCAGCGCATCCACATCATCCGTCTGCAATTGTTCACGCATGTTTAGAATCTGCTTTTCGTCTAAGTTATAAAGTTTAAGGGAAAGCAGTTTTTCAATGTCTTGTTCAGAAAAGCGATACTTAATGACTTTGGCTGGGACACCACCGACAATGGCATACGGTGGAACATCCTGAGTAACTACAGCACCTGTTGCCACCACAGCACCTTCACCCAGTTTCACCCCTTGCATGATCATGGCACGACTACCAATCCAGCAACCATCTGCAATCATGGTGTCACCTGCAGGCAGAAAGCTGCGTGTATCAAAAGGGAAGGTCGAAATCCAGTCAGGGCGGTGCAGTTGATTGCCACCCATCATAATCACGCATTCCGCGCCGAAGCAGACAAAATTACCAATATAAAGTTGATCAATCGGTTTCTCGGGTGTGGACGGCTTATCATGTAGATAGCGCACTACACAACGTTCAAAGCCCTGATCCCAATAAGCAGAATAATAAGAATAATTGCCCTTGATATGGATGTTGGGGTTTTTTACCGTCTTAGAAATAAACTCGAACTCACACCAGTGTTTAACAGGAGAGTTGATTAATTGATCCATCTGAACTCCAAAATGAATAAAAATATACTAACCTAGAATAATGTAAATTACCTTTATTTAGGCTTAATACGATTAGGCTCAAATCAAATATTTTTATTTGCAGTCTAAATATTGAGACGGAATGATAAAAATGAGCATATTTACATACACTCATTTTATATATTTTCTCCAACCACTGATACTATCATGATGAAGAGATACTTTTATTTTAGAAAATATCAAAATAGATTATTTCAAATTGATTGCATAGATAGTGGAGTAATTAGTCACTAAGAGTATCCCATTTGATGTAATAGCAAGGTTGCCAGTTTTTTTGAAGTGCCATACTGGAGCATGTGTTTTCTTATCAATTGCATAGATGCCAGTATCTGTTGCTACAAAAATAAGATTGGTAGTCACAACGATATTGCCAAGAAACTGAAACTGTGTTGTTGAATCTGGTTGCCAGCTCCACATAAGTGTGCCATCAGCTTCATTGCGCGCTTCTAAACGAAAGGGTTCAGCATTAGCGATATATATGACTTTACTTGCAACTGCGGGTGTACTTTGAAATTGACCGTTTAATGTCCAATTTACTTTTCGTTGAGCAATATTATAACTAATCAGATGATTCGAACCACCTTGTCCCAGACCATTGGCCACAAGTACATTACCTTGGCTACCGATGACAGGCGCACTATTTATGCTAAATCCAGCTCCATTGTTAGGTGTTAAGTCCGGAATTTCAAAAATTTTATGACCATCTTTGGCACTTAAGACACTAAACGTGCCTGTATATGTATATACATAATTAGTATCTACTGCGGGAGTCCACATATCAGATTGCACTAATTCTTGAAACCAAGAGTTTGTACCATCTGAAATATTGAAACTATTTACGCCACCATAATAACCACCATTAGTATAGACTTTTCCATTTTTTATAGTGGGTGCAAGATAATGTTCCCATTGAGACTTAAAGGGGGTTTCTATGAGTTTAGCTCCAGTTGTAGCATCAAATTGCCACATTGCTGTATCTTCATGACCAGAAGTTGCTACAAAAACTTTACCATTAGATACAGATGGAGGGTTAACAATATAGCTGTTAAATTTATAAGACCATGCATTACTTGCATCAATCTCATTAATAGAATGGATAGAATACGAATTAGAGCCATTATTATAAATGTTATTTACAACAAATATCTTACCTTGACTTGCAGTAATTGTACTTAAATATCCTTTTTCTGGTGTTGGTTTTACCCAGTTCCAGCGGCGAGAAATCTTTTTAGGGTCAATGGTTATAGGAACATAACCAGTATGGGCGGCATTACCTTGGAACATTTCCCAATCATTTACTCCTGTTGGCGTTAATGGTGTTAGATTTATGATAGGGTTAATCTTAATCGTATAAGGAATCTTTTGAGGAGAACCTGCAAAGGTTTTAGAACAGCTTTGATCAGCACATAAAGAAATATCTATTGTACCTGTATGTGTCCCTACTGCTAAATCACTAGGTACGGATAGTTCTAAATTATATTTTTTTGCCTCAGTCTGGCTGAGTGATTGAGTAAAATGAATATCACCCGTTGTTGTAACTTTTGGTAAGACATTTTTAATTCTGTCTGTAACTTGAATTTGTATGACAGATTTTGAGTTATCGTCCACATCTTGTTCAAGTGTAATTGTGGCAGGGCTCGTGCTAAAACTTGGAGGAGGAGAGGTGACTGTAAAGGAATATGGAGCTTTTACAGGTGATCCTGGATATTGTTGTTTGCACGCACTATCACGGCATAACATAATGTCTAGGGTACCAGTATGTTTTCCTAATGCTAATGTTGATTTGGTTGTCATGGTCACATTATATAAGTTAGAACTTTCTGATGAGACCAAGATACTTGGTTCTATCACACCAGAAGAATCCACAACTAATACATACACAGATCCATTCACTATTGTCGTATTTACAGTTGCTTTTAGATTTATTTCTTGGGATTCGCCTTCGTACAGTGTTTGATTTAGAGTGGTTGGTGTAAGTAATAACGCAGGTGTAGTTGGCGTCGTCGGTGTAGTGGGGGGTGTCGGTGTAGATGAGTTATTATTATCTCCGCTACTACTGCCACCACCACAAGCAACCAATGCCAAAGAAATTGCACTAATGAGTGCGAAACGGTTTGTTATGTACATTATTTTCTCTTTTTTTAACAAAAATAAACCAATTTGTAATTGTATATAATATTTTATTTTTAACCTAGTGAATTTTCACCAAAAATTTCTTATTCTATTATTGTGCAGTAGCCGTATAACGTAATATCCATAATGAAAAAACAGCATGCCTGAAACCAAAGAACTCTTCAATAAATGAAGAGTTCTTTGGAGACTTAATCGAGCGTGTTAAATATATTCCACACTTACGATTTCGTATTCAACCTCACCTTGCGGTGTTTGAATTTTTACTTCGTCGCCTTCGTTTTTACCTAAAAGACCACGAGCAATCGGGGAGTTTACTGAGATTTTATTGATTTTAAAATCTGCTTCGTCATCGCCTACAATTTTATAAGTCTTACGTTCTTCGGTATCCAGGTTTTCAATGGTAACAGTCACACCAAATACAACACGACCATTTTGCTCGAGTGTTCTGACATCAATTTCTTGAACTGCACCGAGTTTACCTTCGATATCCTGAATACGGCCTTCGCAGAAACCTTGCTGTTCACGAGCAGCATGATATTCAGCATTTTCCTTTAAATCACCGTGCTCACGTGCTTCAGCAATCGCCTGGATAATACGTGGGCGATCAACTGTCTTGAGCTGTTGTAATTCTTTCTCTAAGGCAACCTTGCCTTCGGGAGTCATAGGATAACGTTGCATTTCAGTCCCTCTAAAGTGGTTGGGAAAATACAGGATTAAAAAAAGAAAAAGCCCGCCACCGATAAGGTGACGGGACTTTATCGGTAGAGAATTAACCTACAGTTTGTAAATCTTGCAAGCGGTACACATCCATTGGCAATTTCACAGCAAATGCTTGGCAAACTGCTTCAGCACCGTTGATTGTCGTGGTGTAGTACACCTTGCCTTGTAGGGCAGCACGACGAATCATGGCAGAATCATACTGAGCTTGTTTGCCTTCTGTTGTGTTGACAATAAGATGAATTTCACCATTTTTCAAGCGGTCAACAATATGTGGGCGACCTTCGGTCACTTTATTGACAGCTTCACATTCGATACCCGCTTCTTTCAATACACGGTGTGTACCATTGGTCGCAACAAGTTTGAAACCATAGTCAATCAACTGTTGAGCGATGTTGGCAATGTATTTCTTGTCTGATTCACGAACTGACAAGAAGGCATGCTTCACTTCGCCTTCAGTTGGCAAGCCAGGCAAACGTTCGTTTGAACCGAGTACTGCCTTGTAGAATGCTTCACCAAATGTGGTACCCACACCCATGACTTCACCTGTCGATTTCATCTCAGGGCCAAGCATTGGATCTACGCCAGGGAATTTAGCGAATGGGAACACCGCTTCTTTCACTGCGAAATGGGTCGGGATGATTTCTTTAGTGAAACCTTGAGATTCAAGGGATTGGCCCGCCATACAACGTGCAGCCACTTTCGCCAAAGAGTCACCAATACATTTCGATACGAATGGCACGGTACGTGATGCACGTGGATTCACTTCGAGTACGTAAACGTCATCGCCTTTGACTGCGAATTGAACGTTCATCAGACCAATCACGCCAAGCTCTTTTGCCATTGCAACCGTTTGACGACGCATCTCATCCTGAACTTCTTGAGAAAGAGAGTACGGAGGAATCGAACATGCAGAGTCACCAGAGTGAATACCAGCCTGTTCAATATGCTGCATGATACCGCCGATCACGACATCTTTACCGTCAGATACACAGTCAACGTCGACTTCAGTTGCATCATCAAGGAAATGGTCAAGCAGGACAGGCGCTTCATTTGAGGCTTGTACAGCTTCACGAAGGTAACGTTTAAGCTCTTCTTCGTTATATACGATTTCCATCGCACGGCCACCCAATACATAAGATGGGCGAACAACTAACGGATAACCTACTTTAGCCGCTTCAGAAATACCTTCTTCAGCAGATTTTACAATGCTGTTGTTCGGTTGACGAAGCTGTAAACGCTGGATCATTTGCTGGAAACGTTCACGGTCTTCAGCGCGGTCAATCGCATCTGGAGATGTACCGATAATTGGTGTACCGGCTTCTTCTAAAGCACGCGCCAATTTTAATGGTGTTTGACCACCGTACTGTACGATCACGCCCTTAGGCTTCTCGGTACGTACGATTTCAAGTACATCTTCAAGTGTTACAGGCTCGAAGTATAGACGGTCAGATGTGTCATAGTCGGTAGAAACGGTTTCAGGGTTACAGTTCACCATGATGGTTTCATAACCGTCTTCACGCATAGCTAAAGCAGCGTGTACACAGCAGTAGTCAAACTCGATCCCTTGACCGATACGGTTAGGACCACCACCAATCACCATGATCTTGTCACGGTTAGATGGATTTGCTTCACATTCTTCATCATAAGTTGAATACATGTAAGCAGTGCCAGATTCAAACTCTGCTGCACAAGTATCAACACGTTTGTAAACTGGATATACACCCAGGTTCCAACGATGTTTACGGAATTGTTTTTGTGAAATGCCCATCAAGTCCGCAATACGCAGGTCAGATAAACCTTTGCGTTTGAACGAGCGAATATTGTCAGCATTTAAATCACCAAAACCTAAAGTTTTCACTTGAGCTTCAGTTTTAATGATGTCTTCGATCTGGATCAGGAACCAGCGGTCGATTTTGGTTGCTTCAAATACGTCATCTAAAGAGAAACCGTGACGGAATGCATCCGCAACATACCAGATACGCTCTGGACCCGGAACTTTAAGCTCTTTTAGGATGATGTCTTTGGCATTGGCAGTACCCGCTTCGATTTTTTCATCAAAGCCACTGACGCCAACTTCAAGACCACGAAGTGCTTTTTGTACAGATTCCTGGAAGTTACGACCAATCGCCATCACTTCGCCCACAGATTTCATCTGAGTGGTTAATACCGGCTCAGCTTGTGGGAATTTTTCGAAGTTGAAACGTGGAATCTTGGTCACAACATAGTCAATCGATGGTTCGAAAGATGCTGGTGTTACGCCGCCTGTGATGTCATTTTTCAATTCATCAAGGGTGTAGCCCACTGCAAGTTTCGCCGCGATTTTTGCAATCGGGAAACCTGTTGCTTTAGAGGCAAGTGCAGATGAACGTGATACACGTGGATTCATCTCGATCACAACCATACGGCCGTCTTTCGGGTTAATACCGAACTGAACGTTTGAACCACCTGTTTCAACACCGATTTCACGCAGAACTGCAACCGATGCATTACGCATCAATTGATATTCTTTGTCTGTCAATGTTTGCGCAGGAGCAACGGTGATGGAGTCACCCGTGTGAACGCCCATTGGGTCAAAGTTTTCGATCGCACAGACGATGATACAGTTGTCGTTTTTGTCACGAACAACTTCCATCTCGTATTCTTTCCAGCCAATTAAAGATTCATCGATCAATAACTGGTGAGTAGGAGAGAGGTCGAAACCACGTTCACAGATTTCAAGGAATTCTTCGCGGTTATAGGCGATACCACCACCAGAACCACCCATCGTGAATGATGGACGAATGATGACAGGGAAACCGAAACCGGCTTGAATGGCCAACGCTTCTTCCATTGTTTCAGCAATGGCCGCTTTTGGACATTCCAGACCAATTTTACGCATTGCGATATCAAACAGTTTACGATCTTCTGCTTTTTCAATCGCGTCTTTTGATGCGCCAATCAGTTCAACATTATATTTTTCAAGAACGCCGTGCTCATCGAGTGCAAGGGCACAGTTCAATGCAGTTTGACCACCCATGGTTGGAAGGACTGCATCTGGACGTTCTTTTTCAATGATTTGTGCAACAGTTTGCCAAGTGATTGGCTCAATATACGTTGCATCTGCCATTGCAGGGTCAGTCATAATGGTCGCTGGATTCGAGTTGACCAGAATAACGCGATAACCTTCTTCACGAAGCGCTTTACATGCTTGCGCACCTGAATAGTCAAACTCACACGCCTGACCAATGACAATAGGACCAGCACCAATAATTAAGATGCTTTTAATATCCGTACGTTTAGGCATTATTCGCTCCTTAATTACTTCTTAGCTGCTTCGATAAGTTCGATGAAATGATCGAACAACGGCGCACAATCATGTGGACCAGGGCTGGCTTCAGGGTGACCCTGGAAGCTGAATGCTGGTTTGTCAGTACGATGAATACCTTGGTTTGTACCATCAAACAGTGAGCGATGTGTCACTTTCAAGTTTGCTGGTAAAGTACTCTCATCGACAGCAAAGCCGTGGTTTTGAGAAGTAATCATCACTGTACCGTTCTCAAGGTTTTGTACAGGATGGTTCGCGCCGTGGTGACCGTGATTCATTTTCATGGTCTTCGCACCTGAAGCAAGTGCTAAAATCTGATGACCTAAACAAATACCGAATACTGGCAATGTTGTGGTTTCAACAATGGTTTTGACTGCTTCGATGGCATAGTCACATGCTGCCGGGTCACCAGGACCATTTGACAAGAACACGCCATCCGGATTTAAAGCAAGAACCTTTTCAGCAGGAGTCTGTGCAGGAACCACTGTCAATTTACAGCCACGGTCTGCAAGCATACGTAAGATGTTGGTTTTGACACCATAATCGTATGCAACCACATGATATTTTAATTCTGGTTGAGTGAAACCCTGACCTAAAGTCCAAGAACCTTCAGTCCATTCAAAACCCGTCGGGTCACAGCATTCTTTCGCAAGATCGAGACCGTTTAAACCGCCAAATTCACGTGCTTTCGCAATCGCTTGTTCTTCTGTAATATTTTCGCCAGCAAGGATACAGCCGTTTTGTGCACCTTTGTCACGTAAAATACGTGTCAATTTACGGGTATCGATATCAGCGATGGCTACAACATTATGTTGCTCCAGGTATTCACTGAGTGATTGTTCAGCACGGAAGTTGCTGTGCAATAAAGGAAGATCGCGGATAATCAAACCATTCGCCCATACTTTATGGATGCGACCTGATTCAACGTCTTCACTATTACAGCCAGTATTTCCAATATGAGGATAAGTCAACGTCACAATTTGTTGTGCGTAGCTTGGGTCGGTCAAAATTTCTTGATAACCAGTCATGGCAGTGTTAAAAACGACTTCACCAGTCGTACTACCCGATGCACCGATAGACGTTCCTTTAAAGATCGTTCCATCTGCGAGGGCTAAAATGGCGGGGGTGCTCAAACCAAAGCTCCTGAACTAAGACCACAAAAATTAGGCTGTAAAAAAGCGAGAAGACATAAAAAAAGGCAGGCTGTCTTTAAAAAACATGCCCCTCCTTCCAGTCTGCTCGCTTGTAACTTAACAGCGCATTATACGCATGAGTGCGTGAAAAGTCTATGTGTTTTTATTTATTAAAATCAGGAATTACACGATTTATTTTTTTAAATGGCTAGATAAGTGTCTATTGCAAAATCTCTCATCTTTATATGGTTATCATGAGATATTATGCAAATTGTCTGACAATTTTAATGTTGTCTAAGAAGTAGCCGTTTTATCCTATGCTTAGCCAAAAATTAACAATCAAGAAGAGGGTAAGCAAAATGGCTGAGAATCAAACGACACCGGTAACGGCTGAAGAAGTGAAAGATACAGTTGTTGAGAAAACAACCAAAGCGAAACAAGAGGCTGCTGCAAAAACGGCTGAAGTGAAAACTGCTGTGGCAGAGAAAACTGCGAAAGCGAAAGAAGCAGTCGCAGAAAAAACCGCAAAGGCAAAAGAAGTGCTTGCTGAGACACAAGAGCAGGCGAAAGAAGTGATCGCTGAAACGCAAGGTCAGGTCAAAGAAGCTTTGGCAGAAACTCAGGAAAAAATTGAGACTGAAGCAAAAGAATTAAATCAAAACGTTCAAAACCAGTTTGCGCAAATCAAGCAGGATATTTTAGAGCGTATTGAAGTGATTAAAACTCAACTGAATTCATCGCAAGGTAACTTGCTTGAACTGAAAAATGCATTGAAAACTGAGTTGAATGCATTGATTGAAGACTTAAGCAAAGTGAGCAAAGAACTGAAAGATGACATTAGCCAGATTTCAGTAAAGCACAAAGATACCTTAGTAGGCAGTTTTAAGCGCACTAAAGAGCAAGCGGTTGAAGCATGGAATAAAGTCCGTACAAGCTAATTGTTCGGAAATAAAAAAAGCGAGAATTTTTCTCGCTTTTTTTATGCTTAACCTATTAAAACTGATGTAACCAGTCGCGCTTGTTATGGAAGTCAGCTTGAGGGCTGCTGTGCTGCATTGCAAAATAATGCATACCTTGAGTGGTATTAAGTACAGCGGTTAAACCGATATACAGGTCAGCCCATTTAAGTTGATGCTCACGCATAAACTGGGAGAAATCCAGACTGACATTCAAGCCATAATGCGTGCGTTGTAAATGATTCAGTTCAATATCATAGGCAGCGACAGGCGGCATATCTTCAGGGAAGCGGTATTCTTCAAATTGATAGACTTGCCAAGCTTGAGAAGGGGAAAGGTTAATTTCTCGGTAGAAATCTTGATCTTTCACGCCCACAAAAATTTCAAAGCAGGTCTGTTCCCATAAAAAATCATGACGTGGATGCGCCGTAACCTGATCTGGGTAAATCAAAAATTGATTTGGGTCACGAACCCAAAAACCAACATTCAAGGTTGCTGGTGTTTGTTGCTCAATCGCCCCAACGACCGTAATGGCACTAAAGCGATCAAAAGCGGATAGTTCATAACTCGCCATGCTAATTACTTATTACTTAAGTGAGCAAAACGAACTAAGTTAGACAGGTGCTGGTTTTGTTTCGCCGCTTTTTTATAGAGCAGAACAATTTTACCAATCTTTTGTACCGACTCGGCACCGGTTGCTTCTACAATCGCGTCAATGACGGCACCACGTGCATCACGGTCTTCACCCGCAATTTTCACTTTAATCAACTCGTGATCGTTTAACGCACGATTTGTTTCTTCAATGACGTTTTCTGTAAGACCTTGGCTACCAATCATTACAACTGGATTAAGTGCATGACCGATTTGACGTAAACGTTTACGTTCATGGATAGATAAAGCCGCCATTAAAAATACCTGATTGGAAAAACGACCTAGTATAACTTGCATCCTGTTTCTAAGATAGATTTGCAGACCGACACTTCAAACAAATATGTGAAAAATTGCTGAAATAACCAATTGGCCTGATCGGAAAAAATCTGTAAAAGTTCGTGTGAATGAAGTACATCCGTACTGTAATAGGCGGAATTTTCACGTACAATGACTCATCAGAAGTTTTTTGAAATTTAGTGAGTTATGGCGACACGCATTACCAATCAAAAATTGTCTAAAAGCAGTCGTGCATGGATGAGAGAGCATTTAGATGACCCTTTTGTAAAAAAAGCACAAAAGGAAGGTTATCGCGCACGTGCGGCGTATAAGTTACTTGAAATCCAAGAAAAATATAAAATGATCAAGCCCGGTATGACGGTGGTCGACTTGGGTGCGGCGCCAGGCAGTTGGTCTCAGATTGCGGGTAAACTGGTTGGCTCAAACGGTTTGGTGATTGCCTCAGATATTCTGGAAATGGATGCATTGCCAGACGTAACCTTCCTGCAAGGCGACTTCCGTGAGGAAGAAGTTTTCGAAAAATTGTTAAATATTTTAAATGGACGTCAAGTAGACGTTGTAATTTCGGATATGGCCCCCAATACTTCAGGTAATAGGGCTGTTGATCAACCGCGTCAGATTTACTTATGTGAACTGGCTTTGGATTTTGCTCAGAAAGTTCTCGGACCAAACGGACAGTTTGTTGTTAAAGTGTTCCAAGGTTCAGGATTTGATGAATTCCGCAAACAGGTGGTCGATAGTTTTGATGTATTAAAAACAGCCAAACCTGCGGCATCACGTGCTCGATCGAAAGAGGTTTTTTTGATTGGTCAAGGTCGTAAAAAGGCATTGCAATAAAAGTGTACTTGCCAAGTTGTTAAAAATTGTGCATTTTGTACCTTTTAAGTTTTTTGCAACGCAAATTCATTGCTGTTTTTGTGAAGGTCAGCCAAGATTAGGTATGATCAAATTAGATTGATATGGGAATAAAGCCTTGAGCGATTACTTCAAGAATGCCGTATTGTGGCTCATCATACTCGGTGTTCTGATTTTGATTTTTAGCAACGTCAGTGACCGCAATAAGCCTGCAGCGATGAAATATTCTGATTTCGTTGCAGCGGTGAATGCTGGGCAAATTAAACAAGTCACAATCGACGGTTTAAATATTAATGGTGAAAAAACCAATGGTTCTTCATTTGAGACGGTTCGTCCTCAAGTAGAAGACACTGAGTTGCTACCAAGCTTAAATAAACAGAATGTAGTGGTTGAGGGCACAGCACCGCAACGTCAAGGCATTTTGATGCAACTTCTCATTGCAAGTTTCCCGGTATTACTGATCATCCTGTTATTCATGTTCTTCATGCGTAATATGGGCGGTGGTGCTGGTGGTAAAAACGGTCCTATGAGCTTTGGTAAGTCAAAAGCGAAAATGTTATCTGAAGATCAGATCAAGTTAACATTCAGTGACGTCGCTGGTTGTGATGAAGCAAAACAAGAAGTGGTTGAAATCGTTGATTTTTTAAAAGACCCAGCCAAATTTAAACGCCTTGGTGCAACCATTCCACGTGGTGTACTGATGGTTGGTCCTCCAGGTACGGGTAAAACATTATTGGCGAAAGCCATTGCCGGTGAAGCTAAGGTTCCATTCTTTAGTATCTCGGGTTCTGACTTCGTTGAAATGTTTGTCGGTGTCGGTGCTTCTCGTGTTCGTGACATGTTTGAACAAGCGAAACGCCATGCGCCATGTATCATCTTTATTGATGAGATTGATGCAGTCGGTCGTCATCGTGGTTCGGGTACAGGCGGTGGTCATGATGAGCGTGAACAAACCTTGAACCAGATGCTTGTCGAGATGGATGGTTTTGAAGGCAATGAAGGCGTAATCGTGATTGCTGCGACCAACCGCGTAGACGTACTGGATAAAGCCTTGCTTCGTCCAGGCCGTTTTGACCGTCAAGTGATGGTGGGTTTACCAGACATTCGTGGTCGTGAGCAGATCCTGAACGTTCACCTGAAGAAACTTCCTTCGGTGACAGGTGTGGATCTTAAAGTGCTTGCACGTGGTACACCGGGCTTCTCGGGTGCGCAATTAGCAAACTTGGTCAATGAAGCTGCATTGTTTGCTGCTCGCCGTAATAAAAACACGGTCGATATGCATGACTTTGAAGATGCCAAAGACAAGATCTATATGGGTCCTGAACGTAAATCGATGGTGATTCGTGAAGAAGAACGTCGTGCTACGGCTTACCATGAAGCGGGACATGCCATTGTTGCAGAGATGCTACCGGGTACCGACCCTGTGCATAAAGTAACGATCATGCCACGCGGTTGGGCATTAGGTGTGACCTGGCAGTTGCCGGAGCAAGATCAGACCAGCCACTATAAAGATAAGATGTTGAATGAACTTTCAATCTTGTTTGGTGGTCGTATTGCGGAAGAAGTATTTATTAACCAAATGTCGACTGGTGCATCAAACGACTTTGAACGTGCAACTAAAATGGCGCGTGCAATGGTGACCAAATACGGTATGTCCGATGCGCTTGGCGTTATGGTTTATGAAGATGAAAACCAGAATGGTTTCTTCGGTAATGTCGGTAGCCGTACCATTTCTGAAGCGACTCAGCAAAAGGTCGATGAAGAAGTACGTCGTATCCTGGATGAGCAATACAAAGTTGCACGTGAGATCTTGGAAAATAACAAGGATATCGCACATGCAATGGTGAAAGCGTTGATGGATTGGGAAACAATCGATCGTGACCAGATCCGTGACATCATGGAAGGTCGTGAGCCGCAACCACCTAAAGTTTATGTTGCTGATAATCCAGTGGCGGCATTTGAACCACCGAAAGATGGTCCATCTACACCACCACCTTTACCAGCAATGGGCTAATCAAAGATCAAATAAAAAGAGCGACTTCGGTCGCTCTTTTTTTGTCTGGATTTTATGCCAAACTGAAAATAAATCAGCAACGCAGCATCAGCTGTGTTGTTAAAATAAGCCTGTTAAAGTGCGAAGAGTTTTGATGATGCAGTTGATGCCATTACCCCAAAGTCAATTATCCTGTGGTCGTTTTCGATTAGACCTTTCACAACCCCAGGTGATGGGAATCTTGAATGTAACCCCGGATTCCTTTAGTGATGGGGGGCAGCATCACCAGAAAGATCAGGCGATTCAATATGCTTTAAAGATGATTGAAGAAGGGGCAAGCATTATTGATATTGGGGGCGAATCTACCCGCCCCAATGCATCACCTGTGGCGCTGGAGGAAGAACTTCGCCGTGTGATTCCTGTGGTCGAGGCATTATCCAAATATGATGTGATCATGTCGATTGATACCAGTCAGCCTGAAGTCATGCGTGCTGCCGTCCAAGCCGGTGCGCATATCTGGAATGATGTGCGTGCCTTAACCCGCCCTCAAGCCTTGGAAACCGCAGCCGAGTTAAATATTCCTGTGGTGTTGATGCATATGCGGGGTGAACCGACCAATATGAATCAGCTGGATCAGTATGATGACGTGACCGAAGAGGTCATTCAGGAATTACAACAACGTCTGGATCAGGCCATTGCGGTTGGAATTAAGCCGGAAAATATTATTATCGATCCAGGCTTTGGTTTTGCCAAAAATGCCCTGCAAAATTTCCAATTACTCAATGAGTTCTGGAAACTTAACCGAATGGGGTATCCAATTTTATCGGGCTTGTCACGGAAACGTTTTATTGGTGAAGCTTTAAATGGTGTCCCAGCCCAAGAACGTGCGGTGGGGAGCGTGACAGGGCATCTTTTAAGTATTCAGCAAGGGGCAAGTATTGTTCGGGTACACGATGTTAAAGCCACGAGCGATGCGATCAAGGTCTGGAAAATGATGCAGGCTTAAAAGTGGCTGAGATGTCAGTAGAGCTTCAGGGCTCTATTGACTTGCTTGGTCAGATTACATATAACAAGACTATAAAATAAGCAAAGTGATATTAAAAATGGAAAATAAAACAATTACATATAAAAGTTTATGGGTGTTTGCACTCATTTTGAGTCTTGGATTCATTATTTCTGCAGGGGTTATGGGCTATGCCCTGAAACAGTTTAATAGCACTAAAAATTCAATTACAGTCAAGGGCTTGGCTGAAAAACCGATTCAGGCTGATTCAGCACGTTGGGAGATTCATCTCCAAAGTAGCCATACATCGGACACGATTCCACAGGCCTATCAATTACTTGATCAGCAAATGAAAGCCTTACAGGCGTTCTTTGTAGAACATGGTTTTAAAGCGGCGGATATGCAACTCGGAAATAAAAGTTCACAACCCTATTATGAAGAAGTGAATCTGGGGGACGGGCGAATCAATCGCGAGTTTAAAGGCTATACCGCTTTACAGAATTTGGTGGTTAATAGCCGCGATATCAAGAAGATTGAACAGGCTGCCAAAGATGCATATCTACTGGATGAAAAGGGCATTGCGATTGAGCAGAAACCTGAATATTTGGTATCAAATTTAGAGGAAATCAAAATGTCGCTGATTGCCAATGCCACCCAAAATGCCTATAGCCGTGCCAACGAGTTTGCTAAAGTGGGTGGTGTAAAGGTCGGAATGATGCGTTCTGCTAGTCAAGGGGCATTTTATATCTTGCCAGAAAGTGGTTCGGATGATGATAGTGATTATGGCGGTGCTTATGACAAGGCCACCATTCATAAAATTGCCCGTGTGGTGGTGACCATCAATTATGCGATTGATTAGAACAACGGTTTAGCTGATTGATCAGCCATGCTGGAAAGATACATTCGAATACGGTGTATCTTTCTTTTTTTGCATACAATTCTTTGTATCGCGACTGTATTTGAAAAATGAAATAAATTGGGGAAGTGAATAATGCATCAATCAACAAAAATTTTAACCCTGAGTTTGCTTAGTTGCATGATCATGGCCTGTAGTACACCTGTTAAACAGTATGATCAGGTTACAGTTGAAACTGCGATGCCTGTAGCGCCCTCACCAATGAGTCAGTCAAATCAGGGATTGATCAAAGCGCGTAAGATGATCGCACCAGCATCTTATATTGCCGTGATGCCGACCATGGAAAGACCGCGCTTAGAGCAGAACACTGAAAAATATCAAAATAATGAAGTCAATCCAGTACATCGTGTTGCGGATCAAGCTGTTTCAACGTTTAGTATTGATGTAGATACAGGTAGTTATACCAACACACGTCGTTTTTTAAATGACGGGCGATTACCGCCTGTTGATGCCGTTCGTGTCGAGGAGATGATTAATTATTTTGATTATCAGTACCCGCAGCCAAATAGCATTCATCCTTTTTCTGTCACTACCGAAACAGTTGATTCGCCATGGAAACAAAATGCCAAGCTGATCAAGATTGGCATTCAGGCCAAAGACCTGAGCACCAAACAACTGCCACCTGCCAATCTGGTCTTTTTGGTCGATGTCTCTGGCAGTATGGATGCAGCTGACAAACTGCCTCTGGTAAAACAAACTTTGCGTTTACTCACCGAGCAACTTCGAGCACAGGATAAGGTCACCATCATTACTTATGCCAGCGGTGAAAAACTGGTCCTGGAACCGACTGCAGGCAATCAAAAAGACAAGATCCTGGCCGTGATTAATGCCTTGCAGGCCAGTGGGGCAACCGCAGGTGAACAAGCCATCCAGTTGGCCTATCAGCAGGCAGAAAAAGCCTTTGTGAAAAATGGCATTAACCGTATTTTACTGGCGACGGATGGTGACTTTAATGTCGGTATTACCGATTTTAGTACCTTAAAAGGTATGGTGGCTGAGAAACGTAAAAGTGGTATTTCTTTAACGACATTGGGTTTTGGTACTGGGAATTATAATGAGCAGTTGATGGAGCAACTGGCGGATGCCGGCGATGGCAATTACAGCTATATTGATAATAAAAATGAAGCAAAAAAAGTGGTACAGCGTCAGCTTTCATCGACCCTTGCGACTGTTGCTCAGGATGTCAAAATTCAGGTCGAATTTAATCCTGCAACGGTGAAAGAATATCGTTTGGTCGGTTATGAAAACCGGATGTTGAAGCAGGAAGATTTTAATAATGACCAGGTCGATGCCGGGGATATTGGAGCGGGACATAATGTCACCGCGATTTATGAAATCATTCCAGTGGGGCAACAAGGCTGGCTCAATGATTCACGTTATCAGGCCGCGGCAAAAACTGACACAAGCAAAAAGTCGGAATATGCGTTTGTAAACTTGCGCTATAAGTTACCAAATCAAGAGAAAAGTATTTTATTGAGTCAAGCGGTGAGGGCGGAAAGCAGACCATTGGCTCAAGCCAATAACGATACCCGTTTTGCCATTGCTGTGGCCTCTTATGCCCAGCAGCTAAAAGGTGGACAGTACAATGGCGCAATGGGATGGGATCAGATTATCCAGCTTGCACAGCAATCAGCGAAACCCGATCCTTATCAAATGCGAGAAGAGTTTGTGGAGCTTGCAAAGATTGCCAAAAGCTTAAGTGCTAAAAAAGAGTAAACATGATTAAAAAAAGCGGTCGGAAAACCGCTTTTTTTATGTCTAAATATCGTGATTTTGGTTGGATTATGTTATAAGCATGGCGTTTTATTGGCATATTATTTTTATGTTCGACGATTTACTCCTCCCCATGTTTGACGATGAATATTATCCCGATATTCTCGTTGCTGAAGTGAAACAGCACATCCAGAAGTTTTCAAAAAAGGTGAGCCGTACTGACTTATCCGAAACGGAAATCTATCGTTTTGCACATCAAACCATGATCGAAATTAACGAAATGAAACCGCAATTTGAAGATCTGGATTCCAGTTTAGATGACACTGCCGCAGATTATATTGCCGAAGCCATGATGATGGTGGTGCAAGAGGTCGGTTATCTGGATATTGAAATGGAAGAATTGATTGCCAATCGAGAGTGGTAGAATTCACTCTCGCTGGTTTTTTATAAAAATAAATATTATTTCGAAGTGGTCTCACTCCAAAATTTAGGTAAAACAATGTGCCCTGAAATCCATGCTTCAATTTTAGGCTGTTTTATTTTTTGATAGTACATGCTCTGTGTATTAATGAGTAAGCCTAGGGTATCGCCTTGATTCAATCGCCCATTCATACTTGGCAACTCAATGGTTAAATGCTGTTTATCCAGCTGGGTTATGTCTTGGGTAATCTGGTCATAAGCCTGTTTTCGGGCTGCATTAAACGGCGCAGTCTGATCATTTAAAACCTCATATTTCCCTGTGAGTTTTGATTTAATCGCAACAGAGATAAATAAGGTCGGATCTACTTTAGATATTGTTTCTACCTGTAAAGACAGCCGTGGGGCACCCGTGATATAACTGCGTTGGGTCGCGGTATGGATAGGAACAAAGACTGCTTGAGTTGCAGTCGGTGCGATCCAGGTTTTATTCAGACGATAGGACTGAATTGCATTCAGGTCATTTAAGCTCGTGACAGGACTTTGATCCACACATAACTCCGGTAAGTTGATCGCTGGCGTTTGGTCCTTCAGCTTCTGGTTGAACCAGTTCAAGATGGTATTTTGCAGATTATATTTTTGCTGGTTGCCACAACTCACCGTTTTGCCAATATACCAGAAGGGTGTGTTGCCGCGAGGCGAATGCTGGGCAAAAGGCTGTAAATGTCCGCCCTGTACTCCAACCAAATGAACGTCATGCTGAGCATGCTGAATACATTGGGCTGCTTTTACTCCTTCATTAAAGGGAAACAAGATATCTCTAAAACCCTGAATAATCAGTGCATCCGCTTGAGGTGCCTGTGCATGATCGCAAAACCAGCTGGCTTGATGGGTTTTTAAAAAATCATAGGTAGATGCTTTCAGTTGACCTTGTTGCGTTTCAAGATAGGCCTGTTTTAATTCGGGATCAAACTTATTCCAGTTCCACCAATCGCCAATCAGGTTGAGAAAACCGATCCAGTTACTTTTGGGTACTCCATTCGGCGCAAGACTATTGACGATGTCATACCAGGTGGTGATAGGAACGATGGCCTGTAAACGGGGATCATGTGCTGAAGCGATGTATTGTACGCCACCTGCATAAGACTCACCGATCATGCCTGTTCGTACGCCATGTTGATTTGTTGCCAGTTGCGGCAGGTTTTTTTCTGCCCAGTTCATCAGGGTGATGACGTCTTGAGCTTCTTTCTCCGGATCAGTCAGGCGGATTTTTCCTTGGCTATCACCGTGACCACGCTGGTCATAACTCATGACCCAGTAGCCCTTCTGCCAGGCAGTTTTTGCGACTTGTCCGGTAGGTAACAGGAAACCATACAAACTCAGTTCCGGGCGTTTCATCCGGGAGAGGCCAAAGCCATGGGTATGTAAAATTAAAGGTGCAGTCTGGTCAGGTTTTAAATGCGGTTGATACACCGTAAAGGCAAGTACAGTCCCATCCGGCGCCGTGGTCTTTGCCTGATAATAGCGTTGTTTTAGTTCGGTGCTTTTGCTGGTCACCACGGTTGTTTGGGTTGTGGCATGGACGCAACCTTGCAAGACAGATAATAGGCCGAAGCAGAGCCAGAAGACGTAAGAACGCATAGATTATTTCATCCTTGAACAAATCTTTGAGAAATCACGAGGTGATCGGGATAGTTTACTGTGCCTTGTTGGCCGATACTATTGCTGACAGGTCCTGTTGACTGACCTGTCAGTTTTAAAACCTTATCTATACCTTATTTTCTACGGTAAGCGTAAAGAAATAAGCCAAAGCATAGAAAAATAAGTCCAATGATCAGATGTGAGCTTAATGCTTCATTGTTGAACCATACCCCCCAGCCAGTCGCAAGAACGGGGGTTAATATGGTAATCAGCATGACCGTGGTCGGGTTCAGTTTCTGGATCAGGTGGAAATAACAAATCATGGCCAGTACCGACGAAAATAATGCGCTATACAACAAGGCCAAGCCTGTTTGCAGACTCGGCAACTGGGTCGGTGCTTGGCTGAGGAAAAAGGGTAATAAACACAGATAGCCGAACCACGAAACGAGCGTTGAGCCTGTGGTTTGAATAATGGGATGGATCCCCGCACCAATTTGTGCAACGGCAAACATGGAAAATACGTACAGCAGCACTGCAATAATTTCATAGATGACCCCAAGCCTATCTAGCTGGATGTGCGTTGCGCCAAGACCTAAGGTGAGCGAAAGTCCGAAAACGGCCAGGATAAGTCCATACCATTGGCGTTTTAAAAAGTGTTCGCGTTTGAGGATAAATACGGAGATCAGTCCCGACCATAACGGTGCGGTCCCATAAATAATCGAGATCATGCCGGAAGAGACGCGGGTTGCACCCATATAACAAAAGGTCATGGAGCCGAACAGCCCAAGCGCGCCGGCACTATAACTGAGTAGGGCAGTCTTGTTGATGGTCAGTTTCAAGCGAAAATAAAGCAGGCACAGTAAGGCCAGTGGAATGGCGATACTGAATCGTAAAAATAATCCCCAAGCCCAGTGAATTTCATGTACTGTCCAGACCGCAGCTAAAGGTGTAAATGACCAGATCAGCACCACGGCGATGAATTGACCGACTGTAGCAAGGCGAGGGGAAACAGGGGCTACAGCCGGTTGTAGCTGTGGTATGGAGAGAGCATTCTTTTTGGGTAACTGGGTCATGACATGATTCCTGTAATAACAACGGTAAAATTAAGACAATAAAAAAGGTCGCTCATGAGGCGACCTGTGGATTCAACTGATGTTTAAAGTGTCATCATCTGAAATATATCAAGTCCCCTCGCGGTAACGCGTAGACACGTCGCCATGCCGCATAGACAGAAATGTCATGCGCAATCGAATTTGGACGTGAACAGGAAGCTTGAGGGTTCAACATATAAAATATTCGAAACTGATTCTGATCTTTTATAGCATAGAGGGTGTTTGAAAAATAGCCATTTCTCAAATCAAGATAAAAATATAGATAAAGTAAATCAATAATTGGGCATTGCTAAAATTGCAGATTTTTCCATAATGTTGCCAACAAATTCTGAAAGAAGTTTGCTCTTGTCTGCCTTTGAAATTTTTGCGGTCGTGATCAGTCTGATTGGTGTGACCTTAACCATTCGACGCCATATGTGGTGCTGGTGGTTTAATTTTCTGGCGTGCAGTTTATACGCCTATTTTTTCTTTAGCATCCGCTTATATGGTGAAACACTGCTGCAATTTTTCTTTATTGCGATGAATGTGTATGGATTCTATTACTGGCTAAAAGGCAAACGTCAGGACCATGAGATCCGGATTGAATCGATTGCCAAAACTCTGGTATTGGCGCAAATGGGTATGGCGGTTATTTTTGGTCTGCTGTTGGGCTTGATGCTTAAACATTTTACTGATGCTGCGGTACCGATGCTGGATTCGCAATTGGTGGCATTCAGCTTATTGGCCACCTATTGGACCAGTCGAAAGCATATTGCCACGTGGATTCTGTGGATTTTTGTCAATATTATCTATGTGGGCATGTTTATCTACAAAGAAGTTTTCCTGACTGCAGGACTGTATGCCGCCTTTGTCGGGCTGGCAGCCTATGGCTGGTGGCAATGGCAACAGGTCAAGCAAAAACAACTTGGCCATGCATAGATAAGGGCAGCTGATGCTGCCCTTAAGTTTGAAACAAGACTTATTTTACCGTGGCTTGATAACTTTGTATTGCCTGGCGCCCCAATGCTGGATCATCGGTAAAGATCCCATCTACACCCGCTTTGAAATACAGCTGCATTTCCTTGATTGAGCCTGTTGCGCAACGTTCTGCTTCTTTGGCTTTATCTGCGCTACATTTTAAACTGGCTGGCAGGAAGTTATTTTCAGGCCGGAAGGTATATGGATGCACCTTTAGGCCCGCCTGATGGGCATCGGTCACAAAAGAAGTGGTTTGCATGGTTTCTTGGTCGATAATATAAGGTTTCCATGGTCCGACGCCATTGGCATATTTTGCAACGTCTTTTAATCCCTGTGCAGTTGCCATATTGCCATAGGTAGTCGCAATATTTTGAGCGACATAATCCGCAGGGCGTACTGTTTTTTCATCGTAAAGCTGGATCAGTTGGGCATGTTTGATACTTTTGTGCAGATTAAGCTGGTTCTTTAAGTATTTCAAATTGCCCACTTCAAAAGACTGTAAATAGATCGGTGCAATATCGCGGGTGTATTGGTATTTAGACAGTGTTTTAAGTAGTGTGTCTTCCATTGCCAAATTCTGTTTTTGAAAATAGGTGGGATGTTTGGTTTCGATATAAAGGCCGATGATTTTTCCGGTTTTCTTATAATGTGCTTCGGCCAATTCGATAATCTGTTCCAAGGTCGGAATGGTATAGAGATCATTGTATTTTTGATTGTCTGGTCGATATTGGGGAATGCGCTCACGTGCTTTCAGTTGTTGCAATTCGTTTAATGTAAAGTCTTCGGTAAACCAACCGCCATTAAAAGATGTTCCATCAATCACTTTGTTTGTTTTACGATCAGCAAATTGCGGCAGGGTTGAAACATTGGTGGTACCGCCAATTTCATTTTCATGACGGGCAACCAGAACGCCATCTTTGGTTGAAACCAGATCTGGCTCAATAAAGTCAGCACCGTCGTCAATCGCCTTTTGATATGAGGCAAGGGTGTGTTCTGGACGTAATGCGCTGGCACCGCGATGTCCCACCACCAGAATTTTTGGATCCTGATTATTCGGTTGTTTGATATTGTTTTGATCATTGTTGTCATCATTGCAACCAGCAAGGCTGATCAGGCTCAGACAAAAAACTGCTTTTTTAAACATAGATAAGCTCATGTGTTTTTTATTCAAACCACTAGTTTGAGCGTTGAAGTTATCAAACACATGACAGAGAGATGATGGTTTTATGAAAATATCAAGAATTTTAAAAGCAGTCGCACTGAAATAAGAAATCCAGTTTGAGCTTGTGTCTAAACTGGATTCAAAAACAAAGAGATAATGAAGAGCTATTTCTTCCAATAAGGCCAGTTGGCTTCTGGTGTGAAATGATAATTGTCATCTAACCAGTAAGTTTGAGATGGGGAGGATTTGTCTTTAAGTCCCATAAGGTGCAGCAGATTATTGTCCAGTTCCGCAGTATTCAAGGTTTTTTCTTTATCTACACCTGTGCTGTGTAAGCCATCTGACCACATGATTACAGGGACCTGATAACCTGCTCTGGTATTTGGGCTATGACCGGCATAATCAATTTCATGTCCGACTTCATTGCCATGATCAGAAACCACGGTAAAGGATCTAAAATCAGGTGTCGCATCTGCTCTTAAATCATCCAAAAACTGGCTCAGTAATGAATCTTCATACAAGACTGCATTATCATAGTCATTGCGCAGTGAACGAATCCAGGGATCAATGTCCCGATTTTTGAGATCAGTTTCGACAGCATCGTTGCTCTCACTTGTAAAGCGGTTAAATGCTGCTGGATAGCGCTCTTCATAGTTTGGATGGGCGCCAATCAGATGGAGAATAATCAGTTTTTTCGGTTCAGGATCTGCCAGCGCCTGTTGATAATCAGGAATGAGTGATTCATCCAACGAGGTGCTGCTGCGTCCCGAACGCTTATTTTTATAGACTGCTTTATCGGCATAAGAACCGAATAAAGAAGATAAATAAGTATCGTCCTGATTACTGAGCCAGTAAATTTTATATCCCGCAGCCCGGGCATAGGCCAGAATACTTTCTGGTGAATATTGATCATATTGTGAAGCCGGGCTTTCGGTTAACAGTACGCGTAATGCATTGATTGTAGAGGGTGAAGGAGAGAAAGCATTACAAAAGACCTTGATCTCATCCAATCGTTTTGCCAGTTCAGGCGTGGTATTGCGTGGGTAGCCACAGATACCCAGATTTAAACTGGTTAAACTTTCTGACAGGACCAGTACATGGGTCTGTTTGCCTTTAGCCTGTTCGGTCAGTACCAGATTCTGCTTGGCACTTTTGTCCCATTGCTGATGGACATTTTTATGCTGTTTGATGCGGTCTTTAAAATCCTGGATTTTGGTCTGATACTCCGTCCAGAATACAATCGGATGTACCTTGCGGGAGGGTTTCATCAGATAACTGGTGGTCGCCAGCAAGATCAGAAAAATAATACAGCCCCGATAAATTCGGCTGTGCCAGAGTCGGCTAAAATGAATCGGTTTAACCAGTTTAAACACGGTAATGCTATACAGGATGACTAAGGTCAACAGACCAGCCCCCACCATAAGCATGGTACCGAGATGAAGCTGAAAAAATTCCAGACTTTCCCGACGGTTGGTATTGGCAAGCGCTTCAATAATGAAATAGGCCTCATTATCACTATTGAATAAAAACCAGGTGCTTGAGCGGAGTAAGGCATCTAACCAGGCCAAAAACCACCAGATGATGGCAAGCAAGTACCAATAGACTTTCTGTCGGGTAATCGCCAGATAAATAAACAGCACGCCAGGCAATGATAAACAGCCAAGTCTTAAACCATCAGATAAATTACCGACTGCAATCAGTAAGCCGCCTGTGATCAAGGCGGGCAATAAGATCAACAGCAGAATATTCAAGTTTTTTAAGCTGGCCTTCATATATGCCTAATACAGTATGGGGAGGGGAGATAAACTAAGCGTGCTAATATCGTTTTTAGTGGGGGATGTGTCAATTCAAAATTAAGAAGTCTTTGATTGCACAGTAAATTAAATTGATTCGCAGAGTTAAGCTGTTGAATTATTGCAAAGTTAGCGCATTATTTTTTATTGCAAATAACCTGAAATTCATTATTTCTCCGCAATTTACGCTTTTTGAAATGATATGTTAATAGGGATGGCGTTTGCCCGTCAGCTCGGTAATGATCATGTTCTAAAAGCACTCGTATTTGCCTATCTTTTTGAAAAACTGACTGTTTCACTAATGGAATGAACAGCCATGCTATCTAAGTTTTTTATTCATCGTCCGATCTTTGCCACTGTGCTGGCAATTATTGTGATGGCAGTTGGTTTATTCGCCATTCTGAATTTGCCCGTAGAACGTTATCCCGATATTGCACCGCCCCGAATTACGGTATCGGCCAATTATAGTGGTGCGGATGCTCAGGCGGTTGAAGATAGTGTGACCCAGGTTTTGGAACAGCAAATTAAAGGCATTGATCACCTGCTCTATTTTAGTTCGAGTAGTGATGCCAGTGGCAACAGTCGTATTAGTCTATTCTTTGAACAAGGCACCGATCCTGATCAGGCACAGGTACAGGTCCAAAATGCAGTCAATGGGGCAATTAACCGCCTTCCCGATGATGTTCAGCGTCAAGGTGTGAATGTTCGCAAATCTTTAAGTGATTCCTTTATGGTGATTGGGGTCGGGGATAAGTCTGGCCGGTCGACCAATCTGGATATTTCCGATTACATTACCAATAACTTTGAACTCAATCTGAGCCGGATTGAAGGCATTGGCGAAGTCAGTGTGTTTGGTTCGCAATATGCCATGCGCATCTGGCTGGACCCACAACGACTTGAACGTTATCAGCTTCAGGTAGGTGATGTCCGAACAGCGATTGAAAACCAGAATACACAAGTGGCAGCAGGTGCGATCGGAGCACTGCCTGCGGCAAGCGATCAATACCTGAATGCCAAAGTCACCTCGGGATCATTATTACGTACCCCTGAACAGTTTGAAAATATTATTATTAAAGCCAACACTGATGGCAGTTTTGTCTATTTAAAAGATGTCGCCCGGGTTGAGGTTGGCGCTGAAAATTATCAGGTGTTTAACCGTATCAATGGTTATCCTGCTTCGGGGCTGTCCTTGTCGCTGACTGTTGGCGCGAACGTGATGCAAGTGGCGGATGCGGTATATAAAGAAGTGGCCCGTTTGGAAAAAACCTTACCAGAAGGTTATTTTGTGATGTATCCACGGGATGACACACCATTTGTAAAAGAATCAATGTCACAAGTGGTATCCACCCTGATTGAAGCCATCGGACTGGTGGTACTGGTGATGTTTATCTTCCTGCAAAACTGGCGAGCAACCCTGATCCCCGCCATCACCGTACCTGTGGTAATCCTAGGCACTTTTGCGGTCTTGGCCGTTTTGGGCATGAGTATTAATACCCTGACCTTATTTGCCATGGTGCTGGCGATTGGCTTGCTGGTTGATGATGCGATTGTGGTGGTTGAGAATGTCGAGCGTCTTATGCATGAACAGCAGCTCAGCGCCAAACAAGCCTCGATTCAATCGATGCAGGAAATCAGTGGGGCTTTGGTCGGGATTACTTTGGTCCTGACCGCCGTTTTTATTCCGATGTCCTTTTTTAGTGGGGCGACAGGGATTATTTATCGACAGTTCTCCATCACCTTGGTGGTGGCGATGGGGTTGTCCTTACTGGTCGCCTTGATTCTAACCCCGGCTTTATGTGCCATTTTGCTTAAACCGCAACACAAACAAGCACGTTGGGCAGTCAAATTTAATCAAGGACTGGACTATATTAAAACACGTTATTTGAATGTGTCTAACAAGGTGGTCAGTTTAAAAAGCATGTCCTTGATCGGTATTGCTCTCCTGATTGGTTTTTTTGCCTGGGTCTATCGCGAATTGCCTAGTAGCTTTTTACCTCAGGAAGACCAAGGAACTTTAGCAGTGCAATTCCGTTTACCGGAAGGTACGCCGATGAGCAAAACGGAAAATGTCGGCAAACAGATTTCTGACTATTTCCTTGAACATGAAAAAGCCAACTTAAATGGGGTAATGGTGATTCATGGACGCAATTTTTCAGGTACCGGACAAAATCTTGGGCAGGCCTTTGTTTCACTGAAACATTGGGATGAGCGCAAGGGCACGGAAAACAGTGCCCAGCAAATTCGTGCGCGGGCGATGCAGTATTTTTCGCAGAATAATCAGGCCCGCATTATGGTGATGATGCCTTCGGTAATTCGTGGGCTTGGAAATTCAGATAAGATCGATTTCTGGCTACAGGACACCAAGGGGTTGGGCAGACAGAGTCTATTAAGCTCTTTTCAGGATTTACAGCAACAGGGCAATGCGCTGGATTCGGTCGAAAATGTGGATAAAAAAGGCAATGATGATCAGGCGGTACTGAATATCAAGATTGACCATAAAGCGGCGATGATTCACGGGCTGAACGTTAGTGATATTAACCGCACCTTATCGACCGCGTGGAGTGGCAGTTATATCAATGACTTTATTGATCGTGGCCGGATCAAGCGCGTGTATCTACAAGGCGATGCGCCATACCGCTCCAAGCCGGAAGATCTCAATTACTGGTATGTAAAAAATGCCAATGGGCAAATGGTGCCGTTTTCGCAATTCAGTCAGATTGGATGGCAGGGAGCGCCACCAATGCTGGAGCGCTTTATGGGCTATCCTGCCATTAGTCTGGAAGCGGATGCCGCAAGCGGTTTTAGTAGTGGGCAAGGGATGCAGGCCATTCAGGGGCTGGTCGATAAAATGCCAGATGTCGGCCTGGCCTGGAGTGGACTGTCTTATCAGGAACAGCAATCCAGCAATCAGGCGATCTGGCTGTATCTCATTTCGATTGCCTTTATTTTTCTGTGCCTTGCAGCTCTATATGAAAGCTGGTCTATTCCTTCTGTAGTGATGGCTGCGATTCCATTAGGAGTCGGTGGAACGATTTTATTCAGTTACCTGTTTGGTTTCGCCAACGATATTTATTTCCAGATTGCTTTGCTTACCACCATTGGTTTGTCCTGTAAAAATGCCATTTTAATGGTTGAGTTTGCAGCCAGCCTGCAACAACAGGGCCAAACCGCACTGCAAGCGGCTTTACATGCCGCAGGATTACGACTCCGTCCAATTTTGATGACCTCGATTGCCTTCGGTGCCGGGGTTATCCCACTGATGTTTTCGAGTGGTGCAGGTGCATTAAGCCGACAGGCGATTGGTTATAGCGTGTTTGGCGGGGTGGTTTTCGGAACCATTCTGGTACTGATCTTTATCCCGTTTATGTATGTCTTGGTGAGAACGGCATTCAAGCCAAAATCGAAGGTTGAAACTGCTTAACCATATTGTTTTACAACAGCGCTAAAATGAACAGTTGCTGGCCTAGACTAAGCCAGCAACTGTTCATTTTTGTTGAGTAAGTTGAGAATATTCAAAAAAATTTGTAGTATTGCCGTGCCGTATAAACGGTCTAATGAGGTTTGATTGCCTAAATGGACACGCAGAGTTGTAATTTATCCCAGATTACACATTTTTATTTTCATCAAAGTTTGCATGAAGCTTTCTATTTAGCAGTAAACCAATAAGCTGCTTGTAGTTCTTCATTGCAGAGCATTTGTAGTGAAGAGGCTGACATGAGCTACAATAATTTTTTATATTTACTAAGCGACGCACTTAAAAATAACCATATTGAACTTGCACTCGCATCCGTACAGACATTTCGAGCGGTGGATCTTGCCGATGTCTTGACCCAGCTCTCTGTAGAGCAAAGCCAACTGTTGCTTACCCACTTACCTGAGCGTGCCTACGTTTTCTCCTATCTTCCTCCCAATGAACAGGTCAAACTGGCCAAAGCCATGCCTAGACATATACTGGCAGAGATTATTGGAGAGATGTCTTCGGATAAGCGCGCTGATGTTTTCAAGTGTCTGGATCAGGAACAACAGAATGCATTATTGCCTGCCTTAGCGCAGGCTGAAAGAGAAGATATTCGCCAGCTTTCTGCTTATCTGGAAGGAACGGCAGGGGCAATCATGAGTTCTGAATACGCCACGCTCAAGCCTGATATTACAGTCAAGGATGCAATTAAAATGTTGCGTCTGGAAGCACCCGACACCGAAACGATTTATTTTGCCTATGTACTGGATCAGGCACGAAAAATTCTGGGGGTTTTATCCCTGAAACAGTTAATTCTGGCAGATGAAGAACAGAATATTAATGAGTTGATGGAAACCAATGTGCTGACTGCCTATGTCGATACCGATCAGGATGAGGTGGCCAAGACCATTGCCCGTTATGATCTGTTGGCACTCCCGATTCTTGATCACTACGACATGATGGTCGGGATTGTAACCTATGATGATGCGATGGATGTGGCCAGTGAAGAGGCCACCGAAGACTTCCTGAAAGTCGGGGCAGTCGATGCTTCATCCAAACTCAGCATTAAATCTGCACCGATTTTACAGCTCTACCAGAAACGCGTGTTCTGGCTGGTTTTCTTGGTGTTTGGCAGCTTGTTGTCTGGGATCGGGATTGCACATTATGAAGATGTAATTGCACAGAATCTGGTGCTGGTCTTTTTCTTGCCATTGCTGGTGGGGAGTGGCGGAAATGCCGGCTCGCAATCTTCCACCCTGATGGTCCGTGCCTTGGCGACGGGAGATGTGCAGTTTAAAGACTGGTTCTCGCTACTGGGGCGGGAAAGTTTGGTGGCCCTGTGCCTGGGCGGTACCATGGCGGTGGCTGTTTCGCTACTGGGCTATTTCCGTGGTGACGAAATGGTGGCACTAGTCCTGGCCTTAAGTATGATGGGGATTGTATTGATGGGCTGCCTGATCGGGATGAGTTTGCCGTTTATTTTAAATAAGGCCGGGCTTGATCCAGCCAGTGCCTCAGCACCGCTGGTCACTTCGATTTGTGATGCCACCGGGGTGATCGTTTATTTATTTATTGCCTCCATGATTTTATTCTAGGCTGTAATCATAATTGTACCGACAAAACCTAAAAACTACTTTATTCTCAAGCATAAACATCGTTTTTAGGTTGAGCGAATGACTGATTACCCAGAACAAAAAAAACTAACTCAGCAGCAAGCGATTGCGGTCGAGCGTGATTTGGCCAAATTTGCCAATACTATGGACAGCTTGGTTCGCATACCGTTTACCAAACAGGGCGTAGGTGCAGATGCTGCATTAAGCACGATACTATTTGCCGGAGATATTGCTGGTTTTATCCTGACCTTATATGCCTTTAAAAAAGCCAGAGAAGTCGGTGTACCGCAGCATAAGCTCAAAGGTGTGGTGAAACTGGCAATTATGGATATGCTGGTTGGCTTCGTGCCGATTGTCGGCACTGTATTTGACGTATTCATCCGCCCTAGCCGCAAGACGCTGGAGATCGTGCATGAGCATATTCGGGAAGAGTATCAGGTCCACAGCGATATTCATGTGGTGCATCCATTCCTGCATGAGTCACTTGAGCAAAAACAGAAAAATTCTGCCTTCTGGCGTAATCCGGTGGTGAGCTGGATCTGGTTACGCATTCCCGATTTATTGGGCATCGCAGTGCTGATGTTACTGGTGCTGGCAGTGTGGGCAGGTTTCAGTTATCTGTGGCAATTTTATCAATCTTTCCAGACACGCTAGTCTTTAGGCAAAAATAAAGCCTCCATGATGGAGGCTTTATCATGAATCTGATACTGATTATTGAACGTTTAATTGCTGCAATGCCGCAACACGTTGTTCAATGGTTGGGTGGGTCTGGAATAAAGCCGCTAAGCTAAAGCCTTGTTCCTTACCTTCCGCAATTGCAAATGCTTTCATTTCTTTCGGCATTTGATCTGGCATTTCTGACTCTGCCTGTAAACGAAGCAGGGCAGAAATCATGGCCTGTTTACCTGCTAAACGTGCGCCAGCTTCGTCTGCGCGATATTCACGTTGACGAGAGAACCACATCACGATGGCAGAGGCCAAAATACCGAAGACGATGTCGAGTACAATAGTAATGGCAAAATAAGCAAGACCGGGTGCTTCACCATCTTCGCGACCAAATACGTTACGGTCGATGAAGTCACCAGCAATACGTGCAAAGAACATCACGAAGGCGTTGACCACACCTTGGATCAGCGCAAGAGTTACCATGTCACCATTGGCAACGTGACCGATTTCGTGCGCCAGTACGGCACGAAGTTCATCTTTGTTCATACGCTCGAGTAGGCCTGTTGAAACAGCTACTAAAGCATCATTTTTATTCCAACCTGTCGCAAATGCATTGGATTGGTAAGAAGGGAAAATACCCACTTCAGGCATGTTAATACCTGCACGTTGGGATAATTGCGCCACTTCTTGTAATAACCAAGCTTCTGCTTGACTACGGGGTGCATTTGGGTCAATTAATTCTGTCCCAGTGGTTTTTTTAGCCATCCACTTTGACATGAATAGGGAAATAATCGAACCCACCATACCAAAGACAAAACAGACGACCAGCAGGTTGCCTAGATTCAAGCCACCCGCGCCATGGTAACTACCGACACCGAAGAGTGACAAGATAATGCCAGCTACAACCAGTACCGCGAGGTTGGTTAGCAAGAACAAACCAATCCGCATCATTGAGAAAACCCTCTTATAAAGAAAAAGTGATCTGATTTATAAATTATAAATCATAACGCTAATATGCAGGGCGAACCCTAAAAATTCAAGAAAAAAATCGGCGCAGATACATTTAGCCAATAAAAATATCAATTGACTATGAAACAGGGACTTAAATGCGATTTTGTCTAAAAAATAGCAGGAAAAATCATGCCATGAGAATACATAGCCTGAATTGTCAGTTGCTTAGACGGATTCGGGCTGTTGCGGTGGCATTGGCGGTGGTATAGGTTCCCGATGGCGCATCGGTAAAGGTCCCATCTGCCAGTGTAATGATCTGGCGATTGTAGGATCTAGGGGCAGGAGTGGCTTCAGCAATATTATTGGATGATGAGGAATAATTCGCAGATTGCGCCAGTACCTGAGTATTGCTGCTGTTTGATTCTGTAAACGTACCTAAGCCTGAAGCATAAAGATTTTGGTAACGGCTGGTAACACGACGGACATAATCCTGGGTTTCACGAAATGGCGGAATGCCACCGTATTTATCGACATTGCCTTCACCGGCATTATAAGCCGCAATCGCCAGTTGGGTATTACCATTAAAGCGTTTCAGTAACCAGCTTAGGTACTTTGCACCGCCAAAAATGTTTTGTTGCGGATCATAGGCATTACTGACATTAAAACGGCGTGCAGTGGCTGGCATCAGTTGCATTAAACCTTGTGCACCGACTGGTGAACGGGCCTTGATATTAAAGCCTGATTCGGTATGCATGACAGCTTTAATCAAGCCCTCTGAAACTCCGTGCTGTTGAGCGGCTTGACGGATCAGCTGGTCAAATGCATTTTTATTCCGGCTATAGCTCGGCAGTACAGAGGCTTCACTGGCGCCCCAGTTACTATAGTTATGAATATTACTGTCAGGATAATAAGTGGCTTTGACCACTTTTAGATGACTGTACTCTGCCTTTTTCTTATTGGTGAGTAGTGTTGTCCCATTATCATCTTTAAATTGATAAATGGTCTGCCCAGCATAACTTGATGCTGTTGCATTAAAAAAACCGATTGTTCCCAAGCAAACAGCAAAAAAATAAGTTGTTTTGTTCATCGTTATAATATTCGCGAAAGGATGAGCATAAGTTGCATGTGGCAGTTTAACAAAAAAAAGCAAAAAAAGATCTTTTGCTACAATTTTTTTATTTTTTACTGTTAGACAAAAATCAAGTCAATTTGTGCGAATGTTCAGCAAAAAAAATTAAAATATTTATTTTAAAAACTAAGTCTTGACTTATATAAGTTATTGATTTTAAATTAATAAAATGATTGGTTAAAAAATGATCAATTTAATGGGAAGCCTTATTTTAAGATAAAGGCAGTTTGTCAATAGCTAAGAAATCCACAAATTTATCCACAGCTTTTGTGGACAACTGTGGAAAAGTTTGAAATATAAGCAATCTGGGCCAGTTTGACATTTTGTGATCAGAATTTTACCAGTATGAAACTGAAATATGACGATTGAAAGAAATTGAAAAATTCTTTAGATGCGCATTTTTTCGGAATGAGATAAAATCGCGCGGTATTTTTGTTTATGAGTAAATCACGTCTATGTACGCGCCAGTGGAGTCCAACCAAGGATTTAATTTCAAGCCAGAGCTTCCGACAAGTTCGGCGTATTATCGCCTGTTGAAAAAACTTCGTCGTCAGGTGGGGCATGCAATTCGTGATTACAACATGATCGAAGAGGGCGACAAGGTCATGGTTTGTGTGTCGGGCGGTAAAGACAGCTATACCATGCTCGATATCCTGTTGCAATTCAAGCGTATTGCGCCAATCAACTTTGATGTGGTTGCCGTCAACCTGGATCAGAAACAACCGGGTTTCCCTGAAGATGTCTTGCCACGTTATATGGAAGAGAACAATATTCCTTATTACATTCTGGAAAAAGATACCTATACCATTACTAAGCGTTTGACACCTGAGGGCAAGACCTACTGTGCGGTATGCTCACGTTTACGCCGTGGTTCGCTGTATGGCTTTGCGCAGGAGATCGGCGCCACGAAGGTCGCGTTGGGTCACCACCGTGATGACATCATGGCGACCTTCTTTTTGAATTTATTCCATGGTGGAAGTTTGAAAGCCATGCCACCAAAACTTTTGTCTTCGGATAAAAAGAATATCCTGATCCGTCCTTTGGCCTATGTCGAAGAGAAAGACATCATCAAGTACGCGGAATTACGCCAGTTCCCGATCATTCCATGTAATTTGTGTGGTTCACAGGAAAACTTGCAGCGTGCCATTATCAATGACATGTTACGTGAATGGGACAAACAGCACCCGAAACGTTTGCACAGTATTTTTGGTGCATTACAGAACGTTTCTCCTTCGCAACTGGCGGACCGTGAGTTATTCGACTTTGAAGCACTTGATGGTCAACGCGAGTTTGACATGAAAGATCCGGAAGAGATGAAAAACCGTCTGGACGTGGTCAACCTGAGTTTTGCGGCAGATTAAAGTATAAAATTTTTTGAAAAGGTACTGGTTAAGTACCTTTTTTTTATAAAAAATTTAAAAATTGAATCCTGCGTACAAAAAATCATAGCCCAAAATAAAAATTACATGCTATAACAGGGCACAAGCAAATTGCTTCATGAGATGTCGTCTGGATAGATGGCACAAGAAATTGAACAAATACATTTGAGGAATAATCATGGCTGCATTTTTAACTGATGATTGGTTTGCAACTGTTGAAAAACTTACTGCTGAAGCTGGTGATTTAAACTTGCCACCTGCGCTTGCGAATTTAGCGATTAACTTGGTTGTAACAGATGCAGCTGGTAATACAGAGCTCTCTTTGGATGCAGGTAAAATCCAGAAAGGTTTATCTTCAAATGCGAAAACAACCTTAAACATGGATGCTGAAACTTTACGTAAAGTATTCCTTGAGTTTGACATGGCTGCTGCAATGCAAGCGTTCATGACAGGTAAAATCAAGGTGCAAGGTGATATGTCTCAGCTTATGGCTTTACAAACAGCGAAGCCAAGCCAAGAGCAAAAAGATTTATTCAAGAAAGTACTTGAGCAAACTGCTTAAATTCTTTCCCCATAAAAAAGCTTACCTTAAGGTAAGCTTTTTTATTGCCTGACACTTAGACATCAATACGGCTATTGGTTTTGATGTGTTCCAAGTAGGTACGAATTCGCGTGACATATTGTAGCGCTTGCTTATAACGACCATTACGTGCCTGATTGCGTTGCAAGTGATCGTACAGGTTGACCCACTGATTTGGGTCCTTACCTTGGGCACGGATACGCTTCTGGATCTGGCTGACAGCGCCGGGGCCCATGTTATAAGCCACCAATGCATACCAGTTGCGGTCCGGATAAGGTACATTCGAGAACTGGTCCAGCATCAGATCAAAATATTTGGCACCGCCCTGAATACTCTGGACCGGATCAGAACGATTACTGACACCCATGGCTTGAGCTGTGCTATTGGTCAGCATCATTAAACCACGCACACCAGTGGGAGAAACTGAGGTCGGTTTAAGATAAGACTCCTGATAGCCAATTGCAGCCAGCAAGTGCCAATCTAAATTGTATTTAGAAGCGCTCTGTTTAAAGCTGGCCTTATAAATCGGCAAGCGTTGTTTCAGATCTTTCTGAATGGTTGACCAAGACTCTGGCTTCACCACATTCCGGTTATAAAATGAAGCGAGCTGTTGGGTAGTTCCCATCTGTTTGCTCTGGCAGACATAACCACTTGCGGTTAAGGTCAGCGGATCATCTGCCTGTTTAAATACCCAGTTTAACTGAGGGTTTAAACCATTTTTACTGAGGCTAGCCTGATCGCCACAACTGGCTGAAAAAGAAACCAGTTGTTTGTTCTCAATTGCAGCTAGGTTGGCTGTGGTCATGGCAAGATTGGCTTTGCCCTGAGCGACCCATTTCAATGCCGTGGCATTGTCAGGAACCGTTTTAAAATCAAGTTTTACATTAAGACTTTGCGCATAATTACGCGCAAGGTCATAACCAAAACCATGTAAAAATTGACCATCATTAAATACTGTGGTTGGACTTTCAACTGCAACGACAGTGAGTACATTGGTGGTTACAACAGAGTTGTATTGATGCGATTTTTCTGCATTCAAGCTGTTAAAAGGTAAAACCGCAATACTTAAAGCTAATGCTTGGAACGGGAGTGTGGAAGATAAAGAGTTAAGGCTAGGCCTAGACCCAGAACTTGAATTACTGTGCATGTTGTCTCCGCTACAGATAATTTATGCCCTAAAAGTTCAGCAATACACTGCCTTAACTTTTAAAAGTTGATAAATTCAATAAGGGGTGGGCAAGTCATGAACGTCATTCAAAATGACATCGATTAAAGGGAAAAAATGACGCAAATGTTTCACAACATTAATAATGCGTACAAAAAATAGACAAAATCAAACTTAGGCGCGCATATTAAGCGCCAAAAACCAGATTGTCAAATTTTAGCGTAAGAAAAAATGAGAATTGCATCACAAACACATGATTTAGAAAAAGAATAAAATTTATACACTTTAGTCGTGGCGAAATAAGGCATACAATGCAAAAACTTGTAAATAGAATGTTGTAGTAACGTATTTTAAGCCTATGAAATCGAATTTAATCACCCGTACCGGACATGATTTACTGGTTGCCGAACTCAAGAAACTTTGGCATGACGAACGTCCGGAAATTACTAAAAAAGTGAATTGGGCTGCAAGCTTAGGTGATCGCTCAGAGAATGCCGATTTGATTTTATAACCCTATGATTTGTACTATTTTATTTTTAAAATAACAAAAACATAACCTTAGAGATAGTACATATACTAAAAAATATACTATAAAAAGATTTGACGATTAAAACGAATAACTAGAACTACTCAATCCAAATATTAAGGTGAGCCTTATGAGACCTGAGTCTTTTGAAATAAAATTATTGAGCAACTTACAGGGTGAAGATCTTCAAATAGTTAAGGATTATTGGTTACAAACGTACACAACAACTGGTGATCTGAAATTTGCAAATACTGCTAAAACAATTACAGAACAATATAACTTTACAAATGCAAAAGAATTATCAGATTTTGTTGAATTGCATAGCTGCCTAGAACTTGTGGATACTAAATTTGAATGTAGAAAATGTCACTCAAGAGTAGGATTTAAGAATAGGGCTATGTATAAAGAATTTTTTAAGAAAGGCTATTTATGTGTAAATTGTGAGTTAAAAAAGAATAATAAAAAAGCTAAGGATTTTATTGATGATTATAAAAATATATTGCAGGAAAAAGCCTTTTCTGAATTCGATTTTAGCTATCTTGAAATGATATACATTTATCTATTCCTATCTTTTGACACAATTGGAGAAGAAAGATTTATCAATAAGAAGGTGTGGGATAGTTTTTATGAAGAAGAAAGAGGTGGGGCAAACATTGCGCTTCACTCCTTGTTTGTTAAAAGAGCCATAATTGATAAACACAAAGATTTAAATAACTTAAAAGAGCAAATAAGTTTATTTCTGCAAGAAAATAGCTCTACTCTGAGTAACGAACAATATGATTCATTGGTAAGAATTCTTCAAGTTAGAGTGCAAAATGGCATTTATTTGGCTATAGATGAGGATGTTAGTAATTATGAATTAAAAATATTTGTTGGCGGTTTTATTGATGTGTTTAAATTAGACATGGTTGATATCCAGCAAATAGAAAATTTTGTTAAAAATATTAGATTACAAGAAATATATTATTTAATTCCAGAGGTGTTCTCGAAATTTCCAGTTCCTTATGAGAAAAATTTAAATTTAGAAACTAATTTAATCCAACTTTCAGAATACTTTGATCTAGAACATTCATATAGCCTTTTGTTTTATCAGGCAAAACTGCTAGCAGGAGATTTGTTTATAGAAAAAATTAAAGGTGAAATTGATCATGAAAAGCATAAGAACAAATACTCGAACAAAATTGCTTCATATATTAAATATTTAGTCGATTCGGAAAAGAAGCCAAACTATCCTAAAAAACTACCTGATAATTGGCAATTCTCAAAAATTGAGCAATTTATAAGCTTAAATTTCTTTGATAATCAACATAATTGGGCTGGGATGAATACAAAGGAAATCATTTCTACATGGTTGAGTAAAGTATCAATAAAATCAGAGTGATCAAATGTTCCATGTTTTCTGTAGTAGAGGTAGGATATTACGAAGAGGTTTGGAGAATCTAAATGAATGTAGAGCGACATGTATATACAGATGAAGAAGCTATAGAGCTCCGTACAGCCCATATGTTAGCAAAAAGTATCATGGGTCACTCTTACCCTCAAAATGTCATAGAGGCTGCGGAAAAGCGATCTGAGGAAGACTTTGAGAGAATTGTTAGTGGAGAGGTTACACGAGCAGAGGTGGAAGCTGAGTTATTACTTCAATGGAACAAAAAAATGGCACTTCAACAGCGAATTAGTGAACTAGAAAAAGAACTAAAAGTTGGTCAAGAAATTCTAAATAACTGGAAAAATACAGAAGACCCATTGTTTGAGAGGCATAAAAGCTGTGTAGAGGGAATATTATGTAGACTTGTAAATATTAAGTGTCAATTAATAGAGGAAAGGTAATCTTACTGAAAATACTTTGAAGTTTTACTAAAAAGAAAATTATAAAAGTTATGCATTTTATGTAAATATCAGTTGGTTTTGTTGTTTATTTTGTAAACTATAGTAATATAATTTAAAGATGTAAGTATACAAAATAATTCATTAAGAGATTGATATGACTTTAGATACTCAATTGAAAAATGCAGATGATATCAGAAATATTCTCAAAAAAATTCCTCAAGATTTTGTGTTAGATGACGGTAGAAAAGTAAATTCATTATTAGTCTATTTGCCTTGTCACAACGACAATCAAAGTTCACATCAAGAGTTTTTTGAATGTGTCAAAAATGGAATACTTTATAATTATGTCTTTTCTTGTACAGAGGTTGAAAAAAAACTTGGTCTTAATAGTGATTTTGCAAAAGAGGAACTATTTGAAAAAGCTTTAAGGAAAATAAGCAAACACACGGCAAAAGGTGAGCTAGGAGAATTGATTCTTTTTACGATCTTAGAAGTTTACTTAAAAGCCCCTAAACTTCTTAGTAAAGTTGCGATGAAATCAAGTCCTAGAATGCCTGTATATGGAGCAGATGCTGTTCATGGGCAATTTATAGATGGGGAGTTAAGATTATATCTTGGAGAATCTAAATTACACGCGAATTATAGCAAAGCTTCATCGGACGCAGTTGAATCTATTTTAAATGCAAAAAATGATTATATAAGAGAATTGGATTTAATTGATAGCTATTTAGATTTTCCTAATTTAAATGAGGATTTAGTGGGGAAAATATTAGATATTCTTAACCCATATAAATCACCAGATATAGAGAAAAAGATACATTCACCTTGCTTTATAGGGTTTTCGCAACCTGAAATTTTATTAAGTAATGAAGAAACATATCAAGAAAAATATTTAGTTCTAGCAGAATCTTATATCAAAAGCTTTTTTTCTAGAGCGGAAACCAAAGGGTTAGATATTAATTCACTTACTCTTTTTTTATTGCCCTTTAAATGCGTGCAAGAGTTAACAGATGAATTTATTAGTTATGTGGGTGTTAGTCAATGAATGTCTTGGATAGATTAAATAATGATATTATAGAAAATAATTTATTTAAAGCCGAAAAGAATGAGGTTTTTTGTAATTATATTAATTACTTAGTTGGTGCGGAATTTTCTTTAGATAGAAAAATAGTAAAAAATTTATCAACAAGTATTCAATTTTTTTATAAGTCTGAAGTTGAAGAAATTAAAAAAGAAGGAGCAATATTACTTGCTATGTTATTAGATATGGCTGTAATTGATCATCCTGATTTGGCTGTTATAGCAAAGAAAATATTTATTGAATCAGGGGATTTTCCAAATATCAAACTTTTAAATGAACGATACTCTACTATAGATATAGATTATGGTTTTTATAATAATGCACAAAATATATTTAAAGAAAGTTTAAATACAGTTCAGGAACTTGAATATCCTTTAACAGATTTTCAGAGAATATTGTGGAAAAACTTAAAGTTAGATAAAGATATCATCACTGTAGCTCCAACATCTGCAGGAAAGACTCATATTATTCTGACTTATTTAGTTCGACAAATTTTGTTATCAGATGGTGCTTTTGCTGCAATTGTTGTTCCAACAAGGGCCCTGATAAGTGAAGTAGCTAATAAAGTATATGAAATTTCAAAATCCTTTAATTCTGAAAGAGAAATTGAAATTTGTACTGTTCCAAAAGATACTAATTTCAAAGATAAAACTATATTTGTGATGACACAAGAGCGTTTATATGAAGTTCTTCAAAGTGGTGATTTGAGTTTTAACTATTTATTTATTGATGAGGCTCATAATATCTCCGATCCAAGCAGAGGAGTATTACTACATCTTACTATTGATAAACTTTTGGAGAATAGTCTTCCACAAATTATTTTAAGTATGCCTTCAGATAGTTATAAAAATGCCTTTTCTTCTATATTTAATGAGGTTGATTTTATTCAAGAAATTACGCAGCATTCTCCTGTTTCAAAAATATTAATGTCAGTTAAGCTGGTTGGAAGAGAAATTGTAATTTCGAGATATAAAAGTGATTTTAATATAAAAATTCCTAAGAATTTTAAAGGGCCTAAATTATCAGATCTTGTCTTAAGATTGGGTAAAGGTCAAAGTAATATAATTTATAAAAATAGGACAGACTATTGTGAAAATACAGCTAATGATATAGCAGATCTTATGGTTGATTTTGTTGCATCTCCTGAACTTGAAGAGGCTGCTGATTATATCGAAAAATTTGTACATGAAGATTTTAGCTTAGCATCAAATTTGAGAAAAGGAGTTGCATTTCATTATGGTCCACTTCCTAGTTCTGTGAGAGTGATGATTGAAAGGTTAGCTAAAGAAGATCTAATTAAATATATTGTATGTACAAGTACATTGGCTGAAGGTGTAAATTTACCTGCAAAAAATCTTTTTTTAGAGAATCCATTGCAACCAGTTATTGGAAAAGAATCTGAACGATTAGAAGATGTTAAGATAAATAACATAACGGGTCGTGCTGGGAGAATGATAGAGCATTTTTCAGGGAATATTTTTTTAATTGATCCTGAAAGTTGGCGATTTAAAGATTACTTTGAAGAAAAAGAAGAGGAAAATTATAAAATTCCAACATATTATCGTACATTAAATGAAAATTTCTTTGACGTATTAGCGGCTCTTTCAGGAAGTTATTCCCATTCTGATGAAAATCAATATAGTTTATATACAATTGCTAATAAATTAATAAGAGATTTCTTGAATGATAATTTGATTTCAAATTTAGAATCAAAAGATCTTACACTACCAAAAACAGATTTGGATGAATTAATTAGCTCTGTTAAAACAGCAAGTGAAAATTTAAATATTGCCCCTTATCTCTTACAAGCTAACCCTACAATTGGTTATATCCAACAGAATAAGTTATTTAATTTTTTTGATGGTTTAAATGTTTTTGATGATTGGGTGTTGCCTCATCCAAAATCGATAGATTTATATGATAGGCTTATAAAAGTTGTTTATAAACTCAATGAGGTAGGGGTTTATATTGCAAGTGATAATTATTCAATTGAGTTTATAGTTACTATCGCTACCAAATGGGTTTCGGGGAAAAGCTTAAAAGAAATAATATCTGAACAAGTTATTTGGGATAAAGATAATAGAAGTGAGAAAGTTAGTACCAATACTTCTGTTAGAAACGTAATTAAAGTTATTAATAGTGATATACGATTTAGATTGGCAAATGCATTAAGCTGCTATCATTTATTATTGTCTAACCAAATGCAATTAAAAGATATTAATAAAACTACTGTAAAAATACATACTTACTTAGAAATAGGTGCTTGTGATGATCGTATGATAAATTTAATTAACTTGGGTTTATCAAGAGAAGCAGCAAAAGAAATTGATGATAAACTAGAAAATAATGTAATAGTGAGTGATATATATGAACTCGTAAGATTGTTAGAAAATGGTGATTTAGAAAATATACATTCTATAACTAAAAAAGAGATAAAATATATATCTAATTAATACTGTTAGTTAACTCAGTTGCAGCATTTAAAATATTAAATGCTGTATTTTCATCAATGTAATTAACTCTAGTAGATATTTCAGTTTTATAGTTTATAAAAGCATTTCCAAAATCAAGATTAACTTTCTTACCCTCTTTATCTACTCCCTTAACTTTGAGGATTGAACACGTTTCGCTATCTGAAAGATAGTTAACTATTTCAATAAGACTCTCTTGGGTTAATATACTTTCAGGGTCATCACTACATTCTAGATCTAGAGAAAGTTGTACATTACTATCTATATAAGGTGCAGCTCCTAAATTTTTGATTAATTGAGGGGCATCATCAGTGAGATCAACTAAAGATGATGAGTTGATTTTGAAATGAAGACTATGATAGTTGGTTAGTTCAAGTAATCTAGAGAATTCTTTCTCTTTAGGAATCAATGTTAAATTTAGCTTAGATACTCTTTCGGAATTAAATTGCTCTAGAGCAAATTTTGCAACACTTTTCAAGCTACCTATTGGCCCTGTGGTGAAGCCGAAAACTATTTTTTTGTCGGGTAAAACACAGAAATAATATGGATCACCAATCATACCTTGATTGAGTAATAAACTTGAAATTGTTCCATCACGTGTAGCTTTTGCTTGCCATGTGTTTCGCTCTTTAACCACAGTTAAAAAAAACCTTCTATCATCGCTAGATGTAGTTTTTACTAGATGTTTGGTATTCTTTATCGTAAAAATTCTTGAATGCAGATCACTTTTATAAGCGGCTATATAATTAGCAGTAAAACTCTTAAAAAAGGATTGAGAGGTTTCAATGGAAAAAAAACGCACAGTTACATTTTTTTTAATTTTATTCACTTGCTCTACCACCATAAATTAAGATTTTAGACTTCTATTAATTACTTAAGAATATTCCTACTATTTTGTTTTAACAACAAAATTTTGAGTTCTTAAGTAGAAGACTCATAATGTTACACCAATTATAAAACATTTGTATATTCCACTTGTTTTATCTTAAACATGAAATAACTTATATTTTATAGATGAAAAATGTTTTTGTAAGTAATTGATTAATAATTAATGTTAATAATATACCAGTTTTTTAGCCCTGTAGGTGTGAGTACTCGAACCTCATCATCTACAGACTTACCTAAACAGGCTTTAGCAATTGGTGATTGGAGAGAAATATAGTCTTTACGGCCATAAATTTCCTCATCTCCAACAATACGAAATTTAATAGTTTCACCTTCATCATTTTCTAGTTCAACCCATGCCCCAAAGTATGCTTTCCCGTCTTGTTCAGGGCTATATTCAACTTTATGCGCGACTTCAAATAGTTTAGTTAGGTATCTAATTCTACGATCAATTTCTCGCAATTTTCTTTTGTTGTAGTGGTAATCTGCGTTCTCTGACCGATCGCCTAAACTTGCTGCCCAGGATACAATTTTTGTAATCTCAGGACGTTCTTTACGAACCAAGTCATTAAGTTCATCTTGTAAACGTTGATATCCTTCAGCAGTCAGTAATTTGCGATTCATGATAAATATTCCAAAGCTTTACGCAATGCATCTAAAGTTGCTACCTTAAAGACAGGCAGGTTCTTTTCATCTACTAAGGCACCATATTCTGTGGCTTTTAAACTCCACTTTTTCTGAAAGTCAGATGATAGTAAATATTGCAAAGCTCGAACTTCTTGATCCGTTAATTTAAATGATTGGTCAGATATCATATGCTTATGATCATAAATATCAATTCTTTGTTTTGGAGGGATAATTTCTCGAAGCATCTGTTGTGCCTCTTTTAACTCTGAGGCCATAATCCTAATCAATAATTGATGCTTAGGATTGTCAATTTCGGAAATCCAATCAGTTTCTTGTTTAGAAAGTTTTTTAAGCTTCTTCTTGCTGGATGTAGAATCAGCAAATGCTTGAATCAAAGCTCGGTATTTTTCACCTGTTTTATTGCGGATACTTTGTGCCTGTGGAACTCCACGTTTGCATCCTAATTTTGCAATTGTAGAAATAGAAAAGTCATATATTCCTCGTTCTTGTTGTTCCATGCAAATATCATAAATAGCTGTCAATGAATGCTGTATTTTGCTTGAAGCATCGCTTTTTAAATGTTCAAGTAGTTCTTCAGGACTCATGTTTTTAGCCCTCAATAAGATTCTTTGAATTCGTCATGATAAGTTCAATATCTGACTTCGAAATTTGCTCAGTGTCTGCTAATTCTGTGAATTTGATACGGCAGTCTATTACCTGTTGGACTTTATCCCAAGTTTTTAATCTGTTCATTAATAATTTAAAAATTTGGTTTCCTGCCATGAGTTGCTGTTCTTTAGTGAGAGTGAAAAGGCTAGGCATAATTTCATTAAACATAGCCATTCTATCAATCAATTGCGTTCTAGGATAAATTGCCTGATCAGCATTACATGATTTATAGATTACTGCATTCTCACAGACTTCCTGAAGTTGCTGATAATGATTGACCTCCTCCATTTCAATAATGAGTTCTGCATCTCGCATCGTAATGAGAGATAGCTCGTTTGTACTTGTATCTGAGGGAGTACTATTTATTAAGTTATGACAACGAGTTATATGCCCATATGTTGCTTGGATATCACATAGCAACATATCTAATTTCTTCGCTGTTAATTCATATTCTGATTCAAAATTGCGTAATTCAGTTTCGAGCTTAGGGCGTTGTGTTTTACCTAAGAATTCTTGTTGTTTGAGATTTGCTATATATTCTTCTTGCTCTAATTTATTAATTTCATGATTTAGTGAAGTAATTTTCTTTTGTAATTGGCTACATGCATCTGATTGAGTATTTGCTTGTAGTAAAATTTCATTTGCAATCGCTAAAAGTCCACCTAAGAATGCTGGTCCAGTAATAAAATGTCTGCATCTAATACAATTTTGAATCCCCAAATAACCTTGAGGGGTCGGGGTATAAAATGAGCTACTTTGAATTAATTCTCCACCATCTTGACATCTTGATGCTGCAAAAGGGCAAATACCATAGTCTCTAAAAATATAATTTCCAGCAGGTATATCATTATTTAATGCTTGTAATAGTTCAGAGTTACTGCCAACTAGTTGATTTTTGATATCTTCAATTTTGTTCTGTTCAATTGTATGTTGAATTGCTTCAGCTTCATTCTTTAATATAACTTTTTCACTTTCTTCTAGCTTCGTCCTTATGTCCTGTTGAGAAACTTTGCAGTAATAAATGGACATAATTACTGAACTATGCCCAACAATTTTCATAACTATCTCGATAGGCATGCCCATCTCTATGACATATGCTGTTATGAGGCTTACACGCATACTATGTGGTGTATATTTTGATTTATATGCACCTATTGTTGCTGGATTACCTTCAAGAGTTGATAAGTTAAGATTAGTCGGTTGTACATAGTAAAGAGCGGTTGCTAATCGAGGTGTTAATGCATTAGACACCGCTGCTGGTTCAAAATCCCCAAATCTTCTAAATAAAAAACAATTTATACCTTTAGATTTTCTTTGTAACTCATTTAAGTTTGTTCTTTGGCAATCTAACCAAGTGCTAGGGGCCTTAATAGCATTATACTTTTGTTGCCATTTTCTTAATTTTATTAGCCAATATGCAAGATCTTCTGGAATCCAGGGAACGGTATAACCTAATCCATTATTATTGGTTTTATTGGTAGTAGTGAACATACCCAATTGCCCATCTGGCATACGTTTAATAAAGGATTGCTCTTTGGTCAAGCCTGCAAATAACGACGGATTTTCTATCCAGATAATTTGATTATGTTCATCAATATCAGCAATGTACTTATCGGCTTCACCAGAGTCGTTATAAGCAATTTGTCTACCCCTCAATGGCACCTTTGTTAAAGCATATGTATGTATCCAATCAATTGGACACCACAAATAGTATTGATCATCTATTTTTTTGTAGATGCAATCCTTATCATTAGGGTCAATCAAATTGGAATTAATCTTAACCCAGTCAACATCAAATTTTTGTAAGTGAGTAAGATCTCTGAAATTCTTTGCTGTTACAGGAATAATCCAATTTTGTACTTTTTTAACAAAATGATACTGTAAGCAAGGTTTAGTTGTTTCAGAGCGTAAAGAGGAAGATGAAATATTCTGTTGAGCTAATAATAGAGTAAAGGGATTACGCGCATTATCAACGCGTACAATTTCTCCTGTATCTTCATCTTCAATAGTCAAGTCATTATTAATGATATAATCAAGAAACTCGTTTACCGCAATCACAAGTTTTCTTCTCATATGATCAGATTCGAAGTTTTCAAGAATATTTCGAAAGGGTTTAACGTCGAATTTTTCCTGAACTAGAAAAATATGAGGAGATTTACTTTTATCAAATCTTTCTATGTATAGACGTACAAATCGACATAAATGACTTTCTTTTGTACCACCACCTCGAGCTACTTTCATAAATTCAATTATTTTAGTAGCCCAGTCATGATATTCATAAGAAATAAATTCGGGTTTAAAGGGCTCCTCTTTTCCTAAGAATTTAAACCAATTCTCCCATTCATCTCCGTAGCTACCTTGTGGATCAAGTGGTATTGATGAATCATTTTGTTTGTTAACAAAGTCTTTATATTCTTTTGCATTCTTTAGATTTTGTGCATGAATAATTTTCTTTAAATCTAGATAAGTAATAATTTCTGGAATATCAAAAAAGTCCTTATAGCTTATCCATTCATCATAAATACGTTCAGGATGTGCTGGTAAATTATGCTGACGATAGCTTTTCTTATAAATAACAGAATTTGTAATCCCTAATTGCTTACAAGTTTTTTTCAAGTCTTCAAAATTTGGAAAAGGTGAATAAGAGGTTGCGAGTCCTGGCTCACTAATATTTCTTAGATTGAAGTGTTTTATCATTTTATGCCTCTTAATTTTTCTTTAACTTCTTCTAGCGTTGGTTTGATATAGACCAAACAGGAGATAGGACTTTTATGATGCATTGCTTTTTGAATTGCTATTTGATCTAGACCCGCTGTTCTAGCCCTGAAGCCATAAGCATGCCTATGGCCATGCTCACTTGTACCAAGTTCTTTTTTACATTCTAGGCCGATTCGTTCTACTGCATTTTTATGAAGTCTTTGGAAGTTTTTAATTGTTTCTGGTGCTCCTAAGCTATTAGTAAATGCAAAAGGGTGGGGATTACTTTTTGGCGGCTCAACACGTTGATATTTTAAGTAGTTTATCCAAACTGCTAGAAATTCTCGTGCTTTTTCGGGTGGGTTAAAAAGTACTTCAAAGTAGCCATCTTTAGAAGTTAATAACGGTGTCTTCCAGCCGGAGTATAATCGTTCAGAAAATGAGTAAGTGTTTCTTGGCTTATATAATGTTTTGGAAAGAAGATACTCTTGCCTATTTCTATAATTAGGATCAGGTGAACTTCCTATAATTGGATGATAAACACGAACCAAAGCTTCTTTCGAATGATTCGGGTGTAAAGTAATATCAGAAATGAAAAGGTGAAAAACCTCGCTTTTTCTTAACCCTCCATAATTCATAAGCATTGTAATAGCTTGTGATTTATAGTCGAATAGCCCATTTTTCTCAAAACCTAAATAGAGAAGCTTTTCGATTTGGTTTTCAGGGAAACGGAATGCATATTCCGTATCATATTGATTTTCTTGTAATGAACCAACTAAACGTACTTGTTGTTGGGTAATATTTACTTTGTCTTTATTTGTTAAATGGTTTAGGAATACATTTGCTTGTTTGTGGTAATAGGCACACCAATTAAGGCGTTCCTCATAGCTGGTTGCTTTACGAAAAGGGTTAACTCTTGGAGAGTTATATTCATCTTGTAGAGCTAAGAAGTCAGTATAGTGTGTGATGTGAAATAATAAGTTATTAGTGTCAGTGATAGTTCTAGGTCGCCAATAAAGATCGAGAGGATCAGTAAGGGTTTTATAATTGATTGTCCCTGTAGCTAGAGATTCTGTAAATGATTTGAGTAGTATCGTAGCACTTTCAATATTCGGAACGGCATTGATATATTTCAGCAAAAGCTGCAAAGCGAAACTTGAGCGTTCTTTCCAAGCCTCACTTTTTGAGTTGAACCAAGCCAAATACCT
>PJUK01000107.1_pt1 | contig 61484 bp, 51 predicted proteins | sample 1512211 | NCBI WGS metagenome assembly PJUK01 (sample SAMN08177668, study PRJNA422409) | Feces metagenome, whole genome shotgun sequencing project. | reverse complement strand
CCGGTCAGAATGCTCATTTACAGCTCGTAAACTCGAATGCGAGCCCAGTGCGTTCTTCGCTCGATTCGCGGGGCCGCCATCGGTATTGCCTGGCTCTAGCTCGCGAGACTTTGAACAGGCTCTGAGGCGTCAGCAAGGACGAGCGTTTTTCTCGAGGGTGCTGTTAGCGGCCGGCTGCACGCATACCGGCTCGTTGATCTGCTGAATCTGCGGATTCTTGTCACGAATGCTGCTGGTGAAGCTCTCGACGAAGCGTGAGGCCTGCGCCATGTCGTTGAAGCGTCGCGCGCCGCTCAGGCTGCCAGTGTAGGAGCCATTGCTGGACGCATAGCACTGCGTGTAACCATCGCACTGCAGGGCGACCACCCAAACCGGTGAATTGACCAGTACACCTGCGTGAGCGATGCCGGCGGTGAGCAGCATGGACATAAGGAGGGGAATGCGCATATCGATAACTCCTGTAATCGAGTGCGTGAGCTTAGCTGCTGGCCGTGGGGCAAGCCAGAAGACGCCGGCAGGTGCCAGCGTCTTCTCCTGCATCAATGGTGCTCGCGGGTAGCGCGGAATTTGATATCCGGCCAGCGCTCTTCCATCAGGCTGAGGTTGACGCGCGTCGGGGCCAGGTAGGTGAGGTGGCCACCGCCATCGACGGCGAGGTTCTCGTAGGCCTTGTCCTTGAATTCCTTGAGCTTCTTCTCATCGCTGCATTCGATCCAGCGCGCCGACCAGACATTGATCGCCTCGTAGGCGCATTCCACCTTGTATTCCTCCTTCAGGCGGCTGGCGACCACATCGAACTGCAGCACGCCGACGGCGCCGAGAATGATGTCGTTGTTGCGCTCGGGGAAGAACACCTGGGTCGCGCCTTCCTCGGCCAGCTCCTGCAGGCCCTGGCGCAGTTGCTTGGATTTCAGCGGGTCTTTCAGGCGTACGCGGCGGAACAGCTCCGGCGCGAAGTGCGGGATACCGGTGAAGCCCAGCACTTCGCCTTCGGTGAAGGTGTCGCCGATCTGGATGGTGCCGTGGTTGTGCAGGCCGATGATGTCGCCGGCGAAGGCTTCGTCCAGGTGCTCGCGCTCGCTGGAGAAGAAGGTCAGCGCGTCGGCGATCTTCAGGTCCTTCTTGATGCGCACATGGCGCATCTTCATGCCTTTCTCGTAGCGCCCGGAGCAGATGCGCATGAAGGCGATACGGTCGCGGTGCTTGGGATCCATGTTCGCCTGGATCTTGAACACGAAGCCGGAGAACTTCTCCTCGGTCGGTTCGACGTTACGCTCGTGCGCGGCGCGCGGCAGCGGACGTGGCGCCCAGTCGACCACGGCGTCGAGCACCTGGTCGACGCCGAAGTTGCCCAGCGCGGTGCCGAAGAACACCGGCGTCATCTCGCCCTTGAGGAAGGCCTCGGCGTCGAACTCGTGGCAGGCGCCCTGCACCAGTTCGAGCTGGTCGACGAAGTTGTCGTAGAGGTCGCCCAGGTGTGCGCGGGCTTCGTCCGAGTCGAGCTTGTCGATGATCTTGGCTTCGGTGCGCTCGTGGCCGTGACCCGGTGTGTAGACGATGATCTTGTCCTGCGACAGGTGGTACACGCCCTTGAAGTCGCGGTAGCAACCGATTGGCCAGGTGATGGGGGCGGCCTTGATGTTGAGCACTGCCTCGATTTCGTCGAGCAGCTCGATGGGGTCGCGGATATCGCGGTCGAGCTTGTTGATGAAGCTGACGATGGGCGTATCACGCAGGCGGCAGACGTCCATCAGGGCGATGGTGCGTGGCTCGACGCCCTTACCGCCGTCGAGCACCATCAGCGCACTGTCCACCGCGGTCAGGGTGCGGTAGGTGTCTTCGGAGAAGTCTTCGTGGCCGGGGGTGTCGAGCAGGTTGATCATGTGCTCGCGATAGGGGAACTGCATCACCGAGGTGGTGATGGAGATGCCGCGCTGTTTCTCCATCTCCATCCAGTCGGAGGTGGCATGGCGGTCGGATTTACGCGATTTCACCGTACCGGCGACCTCGATGGCCTTGCCCATCAACAGCAGCTTTTCGGTGATGGTGGTCTTACCGGCGTCCGGGTGGGAAATGATGGCGAAGGTACGGCGCTTGGCGACTTCGGCGGCCTGGGTGGTCATGAATGCGTGCCTGGATTGAATCGTTGAGGGCACCTTGGTACCCGGAAAACTGCCGATTATACCGATAACTGCATACTCTGGCCGAGGGGCGCTGATCGGCTTTGGGGCTGTCGCGGGGCCTGCTCGAGGTTGGCGCGCAGACGATTTGCAGATGCGTAAAAAACGCGTAAATGAATGGTTATGAAAATTATTCCCATATAGAGTAGCCGCCCGTCGCAGAGGGTCAGGGTAAGGGTGGCTCCGTCGTGTTCAAGAAAATCATCTTCCAGTTGCACTGGTTCTTCGGCATCAGCGCCGGGCTGGTGTTGGCCATCATGGGTATCACCGGCGCCCTTTATAGCTTCGAGGGCGAGATAACCCGTGCGTTGAACGCCGAGCGTTGGCAGATCCAGCCCAGCGCACAGGGGCACCTGACGCCGGGCGAACTGGCCTCGCGAATCGAGGCCGCCACCGCCGATCGTGTCACCGGGTTGTGGGTCGATGGCCGACATGATGGGCCAGGCACCGCTTTTCTCGCCCCGCCACCAGGGGAGCGGCGCGGGCCGCGCATCGTGTTCGATCCCTACACCGGCGAAGTCCTGGCTGAACCCATTGGCCAGGATTTCTTCCACCTGATGCTGATGCTGCACCGCTTCCTGTCCATGGGCGAGGTCGGCAAGCAGATCACGGCTGCCAGCACCGTGGCGCTGCTGTTCTTCTGCCTGTCCGGCATCTACCTGCGCTGGCCGCGCAAGGCATTGAACTGGCGCACCTGGCTGACCCTGGACTGGAAGAAGAAGGGCCGCAGCTTCAACTGGGATCTGCACGCCGTCGCCGGCACCTGGGCGTTGCTGTTCTATCTCTGCGCGGGGCTCACCGGCTTGTATTGGTCGTACGACTGGTACCGCGAAGGCCTGACACGCATGCTTTCCGACACGCCACCCGAGCAACGCGGGGAAGGCCGTGGCCGGGGTGGCCGCCAGGCGCCCAGCGGCCCAGTGCCGAAGGTCGACTACGACGCCGTATGGCAAAGCATCCAGCAGGCCGCCGGTCCCAAGATGATCGCCTGGAACCTGCGCCTGCCTCCGGTGGCTGGGCAGCCGGCGACGGTCTTCTACATGCTCGAGGGTGCCGACCATGTGCGCGCTTTCAACCAGTTTCAGATCGACCCGAAAAGTGGCGAAATCAGCCGCCATGAGCGCTATGCGGAGAAGAGCTTCAAGGCGCAATTGCTGACCAGCGTCTATGCGCTGCACGTCGGTGAGTACTTCGGCATGCCGGGGCGCATCCTGATGATGCTGGCCACCGGGGCCATGCCGCTGTTCTTTATCACTGGCTGGCTGCTGTATCTGGATCGCCGTCGCAAGAAACGCGCGGTTCTGGCGGCTCGCGGGGCGCTCAAGGGGGACGATTCGGGCGAGGGCTGGCTGGTCGGTTTCGCCAGTCAGAGTGGCTTCGCCGAGCAACTGGCCTGGCAGAGTGCCGGGCAGTTGCAGGCTGCCGGTATCCCGGTTCGAGTCGAGCCGCTGGCGCGCCTCGATGCCGACAGCCTGAGCCGCACGCAGAAGGCGCTGTTTGTGGTCAGCACCTTTGGTGATGGCGAGGCGCCTGACACCGCGCAAGGCTTCGAGCGCAAGGTGCTTGCTGGTTCCGTGCCGCTCTCGCAACTGAACTACGCCGTGCTGGCGTTGGGCGATCGGCAGTACGAGCATTTCTGTGGCTTCGCCCGTCGCATCAACGACTGGCTGGGGTTGCAGGGGGCGCATCGCCTGTTCGATAGCGTCGAGGTCGATGGTGACGACCAGGCCGCGCTGCAACGCTGGCAACAGAATCTCAGTGAACTGACCGGTGCCGCGCCGATTCGCTTCGAGGAAGCGCCGTGGCAAAACTGGATGCTGACCGAGCGCCGCCTGCTCAACCCTGGTAGCCAGGGCGCGGCAGTGTTCTTCATCGGCCTGACGCCGCCTGCACAGAGCACCTGGCAGGCTGGCGACATCCTGGAGATTCGTCCGCGCCATGCGCCGACGCGGGTGCAGGCCTGGCTGCAGCACTCCGGGTTCGCGGGCAACGAGACGGTGACGCAGGACGGGCAGGCGAGCAGCCTGCTGGAGGCGCTGGCCGAACGGCAGTTGCCAGACAGTTTCGCTCACCTGGTCGGGCTGCACGCCCAGGCGCTGGTCGATGCGCTGGTGCCGTTGGGTTCGCGTGAGTACTCCATCGCCTCGGTCGCGGCCGACGGCGTGCTGCAATTGATCGTGCGTCAGGCGGTTCAGGCCGATGGCAGCCTGGGGCTGGGCTCCGGCTGGCTGACCGAGCACTTGCCCGAAGGCGGTCAACTGCTGGCGCGGGTACGGCGCAACAGTGGTTTCCATCTGCCGGATGATGATCGTCCGTTGATCCTGATCGGCAATGGCACCGGTCTGGCTGGCCTGCGCTCGCTGTTGCGGGCGCGCACCCTGGCAGGGCAGACGCGCAACTGGCTGCTGTTCGGCGAGCGCAACCGGGCGCAGGATTTCTTCTGTGGTGATGAGCTGCAAGTGGCGCTGAGTGCGGGCGATCTGCAGCACCTGGATCTGGCCTTCTCCCGCGACCAGGCGCAGAAGCGCTACGTGCAGGATCTGCTGCGCGAACAGCGTGATCGTTTGCATGCCTGGCTGGGCGAAGGGGCCGCCATCTATGTCTGCGGCAGTCTGCAGGGCATGGCGGGTGGCGTCGATGCGGTGTTGCGCGAACTGCTCGACGATGAGGCGGTTCAGGAACTGGTCGAGGAAGGGCGTTACCGCCGTGATGTGTACTGATTGGGTGCGGCATTCGAGGCGCTGCAACGGCGCTGAAACATGCCCGCGGCAAACTGCCTGAAAGCCCGGCTGTTCAGCATTTCAGGACGTTTTGTGTGATATCCGGAACGAGGTGAAATTAGGACGAATTTCCGGTTGATCTGAGGGGCGCATGGTCTTAAAGTCCGCGCCCGAACGTCCATGCTGGAAACGATCCATCCGGCTCAAGTACTGACGACGAGAGGTTGCCGGCCGGCTTATGGTCGGTACCGGTGATGCTCGGCGACATGCCTTGGGAAGTAGGCGAACCAAAGTGGGGAAACTGTCAGACGTTCAGGCCAGCGCGATGCGCTGCCAGCCCCGACACGTGGCGGAACCTGTAAGCGGTTCTGCTGCCCGAATCAATGTGTTCCCGGTTTTGCCATTGGAGTCCCCAGCATGTCGATCAAGGTCGAAGACTACTACGCACCCGCTACTTTCCAACGCATGAAGGCATTTGCCGACCAGCACGAAACCCCGTTCGTGGTGATCGATCGGCAGATCATTGCCGATGCCTATGACCAACTGGGCAACTGCTTCCCGTTTGCCAAGATCTATTACGCGGTCAAGGCCAACCCGGCCACTGAGATCATCGAGCTGCTGCGTGACAAGGGCTCGAGCTTCGACATTGCCTCGATCTACGAGCTGGACAAGGTGATGGCCACCGGTGTCGGCCCGGAGCGCATCAGCTACGGCAACACCATCAAGAAATCCCGTGATATTCGTTACTTCTTCGAGAAGGGCGTGCGCCTGTTCGCCACCGACTCCGAGGCTGACCTGCGCAACATCGCCAAGGCGGCGCCGGGCTCGAAGATCTATGTGCGTATCCTCACCGAAGGTTCCACCAGCGCCGACTGGCCGCTGTCGCGCAAGTTCGGCTGCCAGCCGGACATGGCTCTGGATCTGCTGATCCTGGCCAAGCAACTGGGCCTGGTGCCGTACGGCATTTCCTTCCATGTTGGTTCGCAGCAGCGCGACATCGACGTGTGGGACGCGGCCATCGCCAAGGTCAAGGTGATCTTCGAGCGCCTGAAGGAAGAAGACGGCATCACCCTGAAGATGATCAACATGGGTGGCGGCTTCCCGGCCAACTACATCCAGCGTACCAATGACCTGGAAACCTACGCCGAGGAAATCACCCGCTTCCTCAAGGAAGACTTCGGTGACGAGCTGCCGGAAATCATCCTCGAACCGGGTCGTTCGCTGATTGCCAACGCTGGTGTGCTGGTATCGGAAGTGGTACTGGTGGCGCGTAAGTCGCGTACCGCCGTCGAGCGCTGGGTGTATGCCGATGTGGGCAAGTTCAGCGGCCTGATCGAAACCATGGACGAAGCCATCAAGTTCCCGATCTGGACCGAGAAGAAGGGCGAGATGGAAGAGGTGGTGATCGCTGGTCCGACCTGCGACAGCGCCGACATCATGTACGAGAACTACAAGTACGGCCTGCCACTGAACCTGGCCAGCGGTGACCGCCTGTACTGGCTGTCCACCGGTGCCTACACCACCAGTTACAGTGCTGTGGAGTTCAATGGCTTCCCGCCGCTGAAGTCCTACTACCTGTAAGGCAGCCACAACCTGGGAGCTGTCGTGTGTAGGGTGCGCCGTGCGCACCGCCCGATAGCTGCCCCGTGGCCCTCTTTGAGCGTTGCGGGCTCGTCCCCCGGATGCTGCATGAAGAACGCCCACCTTGTGTGGGCGTTTTCATTTCTGGCGCCCGATTTCTATACGCCCTCCATAGTGATGGCCGAGTTGCCGCTCTAGAGCGCTTCGCTGGTTGCCAGGAGAGAGCGCTGACATTTTTGTTACAAAGAAGTTCATGTAAATCATTCGTAAAGATTGATTAAGACTAAGTCTCATTTACTATCGCGCGCAGTCTCAATCAGGAGTGATTCTCGTGAGCAAAAACGATAACAAGCGTGCCGCCCTCCCACCGCGTCGTCTGCTGGCTTCGGCTGTCAGTCTGGCCCTGTTGTCCGGCTTCGCCGTGGCTCAGGAGTCGTCAGTCGAACTGGATGACATTACCGTCCAGGGGCAACAGGACAAAGGCTTCAAGGTCGACAAGGCATCCTCGCCGAAGCAGACCGCCGCGCTGCTCGATACGCCGCAGACGGTCAACATCATTCCAGAGACCCTGTTCCGTCAGCAGAACGCCCGGACACTGACCGATGTGCTGAAGAACACCCCCGGTATCAGCTTTGAGGCCGGGGAAAACGGTTTTGCTACCGGCACCAACAACTTCAGCCTGCGCGGGTTCAACACCAGTGGCAGCCTGTTCATCGACGGCGCCCGTGACAACGGCAGCTATACCCGTGATGTGTTCAACGTCGAACAGGTCGAGGTATTCAAGGGCCCGGCAGCCGACAATGGCCGCGGCGGTGCGGGTGGTTACGTCAATCAGGTGACCAAAACCCCGACTCTGGAAAGCTTCATTGCCGGTGGTGCCAGCTTCGGTTTCGACCAGTACGATTCCGAGCCGCGTCGGCGCGCCACCGTCGATACCAATCAGTTGATCAACGATCACGCGGCCTTTCGCCTCAACCTGCTAGTCGAGGACAGCGGTGTCGCAGGCCGTGAACATGCCGAGAAGAACAGCTGGGGCATCGCGCCGTCGGTCGCCTTCGGCCTGGGTACCGATACGCGTACCATCTTCGCCTACGAACACGTCGAGATGAACGACCGCCCGGATCTGGGCGTAGCCGGTGTGACCCTGCGTGACAAGCTCAAGGGCGCCAATACGCCGTTCGATCCGTCGGTGTGGTCGGCAGATCGCGACAAGTACTTCGGCCTCAAGTCCGACTTCGATGACACCACCAGCGATGCGCTGATGTTCCGTATCGAGCATGACCTAGCTTCGGGGGCGACGATCAGCAACCAGACCCGCTGGGCGCGTGTCGACCGCCAGGCGCGTTACACCCATGTGCTGGATGACGACAACAACGCCAATGCCGCGTTGGTCAACGTGCAGCGTCAGCAGTACGACCGCGTCAACACCTCGCTGAGCAACCTCACCAATTTTTCCACCCAGTTCAGCACCGGAGGTCTGCGTCATAACCTCTCGGCGGGCCTGGAGCTGAGCCGCGAGAAGTCCGAGTCGCTGGGCTTCGCGTCGCAGACGTTGCCGGGTCTGGTCGACGTGTTCGACCCGGACTGGGAGCGCAGCGTGCCGGCAGCACTGGCACCGCGTGATCGCACCAAAGTGGATGTGGATACAGCCGCGCTCTACGTCTACGACACCATCGAGATCAACCCGCAGTGGCAGCTGACCGGTGGTCTGCGCCTGGAGCAGTACGAGGCGAGCATCAGCAACAAACGCCTGGCCGGCGGTGCCGCACCGGGTGACGACTTCGACGACACCGAGCTGAGCCTCGGCGGCAAGCTGGGCGTGGTGTACAAGCCGCTGCCCAACGGCAGCGTCTACGCGGCCTACGGTGTATCCACTCAACCGCCGGGCTCGTACCTGTCCAACTCGGATATCTCGCGTACCGACCAGGGCCTGCCGGCGCTGATCAAGGGCGCCGATCCGGTGCGTGCGCACAACTACGAGATCGGCACCAAGTGGGACTTCTTCGACAGCCGCCTGTCCACCACAGCTGCGCTGTTCTACACGGTGAAGAAGAAGGTGGCGATCACCGGGCTGGACGTCGGCCAAACCGGCCCGGCCACGCTCAAGGGCTACGGCGAGCAGGTGGTCAAAGGCCTGGAGCTGGGGGCCAGCGGCAAGATCACCGAGAACTGGGATGTCTTCGCCGGCATCGTCTTCATGGACAGCGAGCGCAAGCACAGCGCCTACCTGGATGACGTCCGTCGTCGTGCCAATGGCGGCGACTACGGTACCGAACTGCGCACCGATGGCGATGAACTGGCCTTCACACCCAAGGTATCCGGCAACCTGTGGACGACCTACCGTCTGCCGGTCGGCCTGACCCTCGGGCTGGGCGCGCAACATGTTGGCTCGTCCTACCTGGGGCGTCCGGATGACGTCGAGCGTATCGTTGCCAATGGTCGCTACGGTCGTGTGCCGAGCTACACCACCTTCGCTGCCATGGCCAGCTACGAGGTCAATGCCAATGTGGATGTCAGCCTGAACGTCGACAACCTCACCAACGAGGAGTACGTCAGTTCGGCCAACTGGCAGGGCCGTCGTGCACTGCTGGGTGACCCGCGTACCTTCACGCTGAGCACCAACTTCCGCTTCTAAGTGGAATCGAGTGCACAAGCGCCCCGGCTGTAAGGCAGCCGGGGCGTTTTCATTCACCTGTTGCCTGGCTCGCCCGAAGCGTTCGAGGCATTGTCGGGTGGGCTTTAACCATCGACCGCCTGGGTTTAACCGAAACACGACACTGCCGACCCGGCTTGGCTTTGTGTGTAACGTCCGTTATTCGGCGTTGCGTTGTTGGCAGTGAGTGCATCTCGGGCTTCTGTCCGAGCGCCACGGCCCTTTAGAATCATTCGCAACGGCGACTGGCCCTGGAGAACCCCTGAATATGATGCTGAGCATTCCCGACGTGCTGAGCGCCGAACAACTGCAGCAGTGCCGCACGGCTCTGGAGAGCGGCAACTGGCAGGATGGCCGGCTCACGGCCGGGCATCAGGCAGTGAACGTCAAGGCCAATCAGCAACTGGCCCAGGATGATCCGCTGACCCAGCAACTGGGGGATTTCATTCTTGCGCGCTTGGCCCAGCACCCGCGCTTCATGGCCGCAGCGTTACCCCTGAAAGTAGTGCCGCCGCGCTTCAACCGTTACACCGGGGGCTGCACTTACGGTGACCATATCGACAACGCCGTATTCAGCGTGCCAGGCACGCCGCATCGGATTCGTGCTGACCTCTCGGCCACCTTGTTCTTCAGCGAGCCGGATGAGTACGAAGGTGGCGAACTGGTGGTGCAGGACACACGCATCAAATTGCCCGCCGGGCACCTGATCCTTTATTCCAGCGGCAGCCTGCATCGGGTCGAACCGGTGACCTGTGGTGCACGTCTGGCTTCGTTTTTCTGGGTGCAGAGCCTGGTGCGTCAGGATGACCAGCGTGGCGTGCTGCTGGAACTCGATGACAGCATCCAGGCTCTGCGTCAGCAGGTGCCGGATAGTCCTGAGCTGGTACGCCTGACCGGGATTTACCACAACCTGCTGCGGCAATGGTCGCAGACCTGAGTGCTTGCCTTGTGGCCCTGTACGAGCCGGGGCATGAATTCAACGATACCTCCCACGCACCAACGCGCCGAGAAATGCCATGCCCTTGCCCACGCTGCAGCAGATCCCATCGACCATCGCTGCCGTCGCCGACTACGAGCCTTATGCCCGTGAGCGTATGAGCGAGCAGGCCTGGGCCTACCTCGCCGGTGGCGCTGCCGATGAGCTGACCCTGGCGGACAATCGGGCGGCATTCGAGCGTCTGCGTCTGCGCGGCCGGGTGCTGCAGGATCTCAGTGGTGGCAACACGCGCCTGCGCCTGTTCGGTCAGGACTTCGCTCATCCGATCTTTCTCGCCCCTGTGGCCTATCAGCAGCTCGCCCATCCCGAGGGCGAACTGGCCAGCGTCCTGGCCGCCTCTGCGCTGGGGGCCGGGATGGTGGTCAGCACCCAGGCCAGCGTCGAGCTGGAGGCCATCGCCACTCAGGCCCAGTCGCCGTTGTGGTTCCAGCTGTATATCCAGCCTGATCGTGATTTCACGGTCGAGCTGATCCGTCGCTCGGAGCGTGCGGGCTATCAGGCACTTGTGCTGACGGTGGACGCGCCGGTCAACGGCGTGCGCAACCGCGAGCAACGCGCGGGTTTTGCTCTGCCGGCAGGTGTGGAAGCGGTCAACCTGCGGGGCATGCGGCCGTTGCAGGCCCAGGCTGATCCACAGAGCAGCAGCCTGCTGCTGGATGGCCCGCTATTGGCCGCAGCGCCGACCTGGGCCGACCTGGTTTGGCTGCGTGCTCAGACGCGCTTGCCGATCCTGCTCAAGGGCATCATGAGTGGCGTCGATGCCGAACAGGCTCTGGCAGCGGGGATGGATGGCGTGATCGTTTCCAACCATGGCGGCCGCACCCTGGATGGCATGCCGGCAACCATCGATGTGCTGCCAGAAGTGGCCGCGGCAGTGCAGGGGAGGGTGCCGTTGTTACTCGATGGCGGCATTCGTCGGGGCAGCGACATCCTCAAGGCGCTGGCATTGGGCGCGGATGCGGTGTTGGTCGGTAGGCCCTATGTGTTTGCTCTGGCTGCTGCGGGAGCTGTCGGTGTCGCGCATGTGCTGCAACTGCTGCGCGCCGAACTGGAAGTGGCCATGGCCCTGACCGGTTGCGCCGATCTGGCCAGCATCGGCCCTGATGTGATCTGGCGCCCTGTAGTTCGCTAGAGGGCTGTTATTTCGCACGGCCAGCGTCCGCGCTTTGTCGAGTCGGCTATGGCTGACTATGCAATGATCTGTCGCTTATGCGTGCAGTGACGCGGCGTCCCCACCTGCAAGGTCGGTAGGCGCTAGAAAGCAGAACGCCAGCCCGAGGGCTGGCGTTTTGCATTGGCTACGTCGGGTCAGAATTCGATGACTGCCGACAGCCACAGACGGCGACCTTCTTCCATCACGCCGGTGGTGGACTGGGTGCTCTGGATGTAGTCCGTGCCGTATGCCGTACCGTTGGCTGCACCACTGTTGGCGTAGGTGGTGTAGGCCTTGCCTTTGACGAAGTCCTTGTCGAGCAGGTTGTAGATCGCTGCGTTGAGCGTCACGTTTTCCGAAGCTTTGAACGAGCCCCCCAGGTGGAACAGGGTATAGGCCTTGGTGTTCTTGCCGAGGGTGTCGTAGATCGACTGATTGGTGGAATAGCTGCCGTTGGTGTTGGCCAGGTTTTCGTACTTCGAGGTAAAGCGAGCACGTTCGCCACGGTATTCGCTCTTCAGCCAGAGGTTGAGGCGATCGGTGGTCTGCCAGGCCAGCTTGGCATTGGCCAGGTGTTCCGGTGTATTGGTCAGCGGCTCACCCTTGTTGTCGCCGCTCTTTTGCTCGCTGTCGGTGTAGGTGTAGTTGGCACTCAGTGTCCAGGCCGGCGCAAAGTTCCAGCTGGCAGCCAGCTCCAGGCCTTGGGTCACCGCCTCGTCAATGTTGATCTGCTGGGCACAGGTGCCACCGTTGTTACCGGCGCACAGCGGATTGGAAACCGGATCACCGGTGGCGATCTTGTCCTTGAACTTGTTGTGGAACAGCGTGGCGTTGGCGTTGAAGCCTTCCAGGCTGTCGAAGTAGACGCCGAATTCGGTGCTGGTAGTGGTCTCGGGCTCGAGGTTCGGGTTGCCGATGGTGATGACGGTACCTTGGCCGGTAACGCCGTTGATGCCGCCATGCAGGTCGTTCAGATCCGGAGTCTTATAGCCACGGCTGATGCCGCCTTTCATCGTCCAGTAATCGGTGGTGTTCCATACCAGGTAGGCGCGTGGACTGACGTGGCCGCCGAAGGCCTCGTGATCGTCATAGCGAGCGCCCAAGGTCAGTGCCAGGTCATCACGCAGACGCCATTCGTCCTCGGCGAACAGTGCCCAGGTCTTCTGTTCGAAGGTGGTCTGAGCAATACCGTCGGTCATTTCGGCTTTCCACCATTGACCGCCGACAGTCGCTATGTGGGATTCGCCAATCGGTGCTACGAACTTGCTGTCGAGAACCAGATTGGTAGTTTCCAGCTCCCGGTCATCGCCGCCGATTGCGCCCGGAACTGCCGTTGGGGTTCCGATAGTGCCGGGGATGGTGCGCCCGATGGTTTCGGTGGTGTTGTGCATCAGACTCGATTCCAGCGTTCCGGCTTGGAAGCGTGCGGTGTGCGTGAGTGCTATCTGTTCACGCTCGAAACGCAACTCGTCGTCGTAGCCGGCGGCGCTGGTGCTCGGGGCGGTACAGGCATTGTTGAGACCATCGAGTGTGCCCAGTTGGCACTCGTCGTTGTTGTAAACCTGACGACCACGTTCGACATCCAGCGCGAAGTCATGATCCTCATGGGGCGTGAGGGTGAGGCGCGCACCCAGGGTATTGTTGCGACCTTCTACGGGTGAGGGGCCGCGCTTGCTGACTTCTACGCCGTTGCCGTAGCTCAGATCCGACTCTTCGCGGTTGAACAGGCTGCCGCGAACCTGCAAACCAAGCAGGTTATCGACCAACGGGCCGCTGGCGTAGAGGCTGGTGTTGCTGGTTTCGCCGAAGTCGCGGTTTTCCTGGAAGGTGTGATCCAGGGTCAGCGAGCCCGTCCATTCCTTGCCGACTTTGCGGGTGATGATGTTGATCACGCCGCCCATGGCATCGGAACCATAGAGGGTCGACATCGGGCCACGAATCACCTCGATCCGCTCAATGGCCGACATCGGCGGCATGAAGCTGGTGGAGGTTTCGTTGAAGCCGTTTGGGGTGACGTTGCCGGCCGCATTCTGGCGGCGGCCATCGATCAGGATCAGGGTGTACTGGCTGGGCATGCCGCGGATGCTGATGTTCAGGCCGCCGGTCTTGCCGGTGCCCTGGCCGATGTCGATGCCTTCCACATCCCCCAGCGCTTGTGCCAGGTTGTTGTAGCGCTTCTGCTGCAGTTCCTCACGGCTGATTACGCTGATGCTAGCGGGGGCTTCGGTGATCTTCTGCTCGAAGCCGGAGGCACTGACAACCACGTCGCCGAGGGCGATGGGCTCGTTGGCCTGGGCGCCAAAACTGGCGGCCAAGGCAATGGCGCTAGCCAAGGCAGTGCGGGAATTGAGGGCGGACATCGATCTACTCCTGGCGGTAAGAGGGTGCAGTCGGAACGGTTGTGAACGGCCGGGATGATAGTGATTTGCATATAAGGTTCAATTGCGGATGATATTGGAACTTGTGCCATGTGGCTGGAGAGCCCGCAGTGACTGGGCTGCAGGTAGGTGTAAATTTTGTAAATGCGATTAATTCTCGAATGTGAGAAGGGTTTTGCGGATATCTGTCGGGCGCTCTAAGCTGCCGGCATGAACCGTATTCTTCTCAACTGCGACATGGGCGAAGGCTTCGGTGCCTGGCGCATGGGCGACGATGAACTGGCCATGCCGCTGATCGATCAGGCCAATCTGGCCTGTGGTTTCCATGCGGGTGATCCCCTGATCATGGAGCGTAGCGTCGAGCTGGCCGTAGCGCACGGCGTGAGCGTGGGCGCGCATCCCTCCTATCCCGATCTGCAAGGTTTCGGTAGGCGCCATCTGCAGTGTTCGCCGGAGGAGGTTCGCGCTCTGGTGCTGTACCAGATCGGCGCTCTGGATGCCTTCTGTCGTTCAGCCGGCTGCCAACTGGCATACGTCAAACCGCACGGTGCGCTGTATAACGATCTGGTGCGTGACGATGCGCTACTGCGAGCGGTGCTCGATGCTTGTGCGAGTTACCGCAAGGGGCTGCCGCTGATGGTGTTGGCGCTTGCTGACAATGATCGGGAACTGCGCCTGGCCGATGAGGCCGATGTTCCGCTGATGTTCGAGGCCTTCGCGGATCGGGCCTATCTGGCCGATGGGCAACTGGCTCCGCGCCGGCTCAGTGCCGCAGTGCACCAGGATCCTGAGCGTATCCTGAGTCAGGCGTTGGCCATCGCCAGTGGCGAAGCCTTCGATGATATCGATGGCAAGCCACTGCTCCTGCGAGCTGACAGCCTTTGCGTGCATGGCGACAACCCCGAGTCTTTAGCGGTGTTGCGCCGTTTGCGCGCCCGCCTGGATGCGCTCTGAACGCCTAATCAGGCTGCCAGTCCAGGGTCAGTTCTTCCTGCCAGGCGAAGCGTTCGAAGTGGCTGCCGACAACGCCCTGCAGGCGTTGCAGGTCATCGCTGCTTGCACTTTCCACCTGCAGACGCAGCCCCTGATTTTCTGCTTTCAAGGTGGCCAGGCCAGAGGTGAACTCGATACGCCCCTGCTGTTCGTCGAAGCTGACCGGAATCTTGTGCGCGAAGTGCTTGCACAGTCGGCTGATGTAGCGAGCCGGGGTATCGGTAGCGACGAAGGCGCTGCTGCTGAATGTACGCATGGGAGTTCCTTTTTCGTGTGATTCACGCCAAGCCCTACCGCGATAGGGCTCGGCAAGGCTCAGTAAGCCAGGGTGAAGCGTTGACGGACATGTTGTGGCTGTTCTGCTTCGTCGATCAGCGCCACGGCCAGGTCGGCAACCGAGATACTGCCGGGCTCATCGCCATTCATCAGCAACTCGTCCTGGCCGAGGCGAAACTTGCCGGTGCGTGGGCCCGGAACGAGCAGGGCCGCTGGCGAGAGAAAAGTCCATTCCAGCTCTTGCTCGCCGCGCAGGATTTCCAGCGCCTGGCGCGCGCCTTCGGCGCCTTCCTTGTACTCGGCTGGAAAGTCCGGCGTATCGATCAATTGCACGCCGGGGGCAACGTACAGACTGCCCGCGCCACCGACCACCAGCAGGCGCTTGACGCCGGCCAGCTTGCTGGCGGCAATGATCGCCCGGCTGCCGGCGATGAACTGCTCGCGAATATCCGCAATACCCCAGTCAGGGTTGAAGGCGCTGATAACCACGTCATGTCCACGTAGCTGTTCGGCCAGCGCTACGCTGTCGTGCACGTCTGCCTGCACGGCAGTCAACTGAGGGTGTGCGGTCAGTTTTTGCGGGTGGCGTACCAGTGCCGTGACCTGATGACCGCGGTTCAGTGCTTCCTGCAGCAATGGTGCGCCGACATAGCCGGTGGCGCCGATCAGAGCGATCTTCATGGGGAAACCTCGAATAGTGACGGTGGACACATCATCGCTGCTGGATAAACACGAGAAAAAGTGGCCTTATGCACTTGAATAATTAAGTAGAACTTCATAATGGAGCAGCTCAAGCGCATGGCGCTGTTTGCCACGGTGGTTGCAAAGGGGTCGATGGTTGGTGCTGCCGAAGTGCTGGGCATGACGGCGTCCGCCGTCAGCCAGCAGATCCGTCGACTGGAGGAGGCCACGGGCGTCACGTTGCTGCACCGCACGACGCGCAAGCTGACCCTGACCGAGGCGGGGGCGACTTTTTACGAGAGCTGCCGACAGATCGTAGAGTTGGCGCAGCAGGCCGAGCAGCGTCTGGCCGAGCAGCGCGATGCACCGGTGGGGGAGTTGCGTGTCGCCGCGCCGGTCGGATTTTCCGGGCCACTGCTGTGCGAGGCGTTGGCGCCGCTGCTCAGCGCTCATCCAGGGCTGAGTCTGAGCCTGTTCTTTCAGGATGAGCAGATCGACCTGATCGAATCACGCATCGACCTCGCCATTCGCGTCGGCCGTCAGGAGGACTCCAGCCTGGTCGCCCGTTACGTGGCGGATTGGCGGATGTTGCTATGCGCTGCTCCGGCCTATCTGGCACGTGCCGGCTGGCCCAGCGAGCCGCAGCAACTGCTGAAACTGGACTGGATCGGCCTGCACCTCGAGCGCAGCCAGCATCTGACGCTGCATGGCCCTGCCGGGGCGCAGCAGCGCCTGCGTCTGGAGACGCGCATCAGCTGCAACAACATTCTTGCGGCGCGCCAGTTCACTCTGGCGGGTATGGGCGTGTCGTTGCAGCCTGAGCCGGAAGTCCGTGATCTGTTGGCCAGCGGTGAGCTGCTGCCGTTGCTGCCGGACTGGCAACTGGAACCCATAGGTCTGCATATCGTGACGCCGCGGCGCGATGCGCAACCGGCAAAGGTGCGCTACGCCATCGAGGCGCTCAGGCGTCATCTGGTCAGTGCATGACGATCAACAGTCGGCATCCGCCTCAGGCTGTGCGACGATGGGCCGCAATTATTCTCTCGGCCAGAAAGGACCCGTGATCCACACCGATGAAGACGCCCAAACGTATTGAACCCCTGGTCGAGGACGGCCTGGTGGACGAGGTGCTGCGACCGCTGATGAGCGGCAAGGAAGCAGCGGTCTATGTGGTGCGCTGCGGCGACGAGCTGCGTTGCGCCAAGGTCTACAAGGAGGCCAACAAACGTAGTTTCCGCCAGGCGTCCGAGTATCAGGAAGGGCGCAAGGTGCGCGGTAGCCGTCAGGCACGCGCCATGGCCAAGGGCAGCAAGTACGGCCGCAAGGAGCAGGAGCAGGCCTGGCAGAATGCCGAAGTCGCCGCACTGTTCCGCTTGGCGAGCGCTGGCGTGCGAGTGCCCAAGCCCTATGACTTTCTCGATGGCGTATTGCTGATGGAGCTGGTGGGTGACGGTGAAGGTGACGTTGCGCCACGGCTCAATGACGTCGACCTGCACCCGGATGACGCGCGTGAGTTCCACGCCTTTATGATCCAGGAAATCGTCAAGATGCTCTGCGCCGGCCTGGTGCATGGTGACCTGTCCGAGTTCAACGTGCTGCTCGGTCCAGAAGGCCCGGTGATTATCGATCTGCCACAAGCCGTGGATGCGGCTGCCAACAACCACGCATTCAGCATGCTTGAGCGGGATGTGCGCAACATGGCCGAGTACTTCGGTCAATTTGCACCCGAATTGAGGTTCACCAAATACGCCAAGGAAATGTGGGCGCTCTACGAGGCCGGCAAACTGCAGCCAGATACACAGTTGACCGGTGAGTTCGCCGAGCCTGAGGACGCCGCCGATATCGACGCGGTGATGCGCGAGATCAAGGCCGCGCTGGCCGAGGAAGCGAAGAAGCAGGCCCTGCTCAACGCCGAAGACGAACCCAAGGACGCCGAACCGATACCGCCCTGGATGCGTTGATCAGGTATTTGCCGAGGGCTCCGATCCGTAGGGTGCACTGTGCGCACCTGTGAACGGTGAAATCCGGGGATGCGTTTGCATCCCCGGATTGCATCCGGGCTACGGGGTGTCTTTACTGCGATGCGAACACATCGGCTCGCCGCAGCCTACACCCTGTTCAAGCCCTTTCAGGATCGGACAGTCCGGCCGGTTGTCACCCTGACAACTGGCCGCCAGCTCCACCAACGTATCGCGCAGCGCACTCATCTCGGTGATCTTGCGTTCCAACTCGGCGATATGCCCCTCGGCCAGCGCCTTCACATCGGCACTGGCGCGCTGCTTGTCCTGCCACAAGGCCAGCAGCTTGCCGACCTCTTCCAGAGAAAACCCCAGATCCCGCGCCCGCTTGATAAAGGCCAGGCGGTGCAGATCGCCCGCATTGTACTGCCGGTAACCACTCTCCGACCGCCCAGCATGGGGCAGCAGGTTTATGGACTCGTAGTAGCGAATCATCTTGGCGCTCAGACCGGTGTGTTTGGCGGCTTGGCCGATGTTCATATGAAAACTCTCGCCATTGAGTCGTTGCGCAGGATAACGCTAGACGCCTGTGTTGGAGCTTGTTGACTCCAAATCAACCAGTCGGTTGGTTGGGCCATTTGCCTGTAGGCGCTCACGGATTATCTGAGGCCACTGGCTACGCGAGCGGCGTTTGGCCATGGCGTAGGTGAAGTTCTGCAGGATACGAACGGGCAATAACATCATGCTGCCAAACAACAGAATGACGTCGGCATAACTGAGAAAGTTGCGGCCTTTGTTGGTTTTGTCTTCTTCCTTGATCAACCCCCAGTACAGGCGCACCGACTGTCCCTTGCTGTTACGCACTTCTTGAAAACTCTGTAGATGTTCAGGCGAGTCACTGTGTCGTCGCCGGTACTCGCGCTGACGGGCAGGCGCAGTACCAGGCGCAGTTCATTGACCACCCCCGAACGCGGATTGATGTCGTTCCAGCGTTCGAGCTTGAGGCTGACCGGCAGGACGATGCGGTAGAACTCGCGCATGCTCTGGTCGAAGCCGCCTGACCAGTCTGCCGGGCGGGTACCGAAGTGGGAGCTGCCCCATTTTTCCGCTGGCGAATCCTTGGATAAATGAGTGGGCGGCTCATAGCTCCAGTGAGCCACTATTGCGCTCCAAATCGATCAGGCGCTCGGTAGGCCCGTTTGGATCGAGCCGTTCACGCACCAATTGGGGCCAGTTATTCTGGCTACGGCGCTTGGCGACTTTGTAGGTGTACTCTCCGATCAATCCGACAGGGTAATCGAGCACACCACCAACAAACAAAAGCACATCCGATAATTGCAGATAGTTATGTCCATTAGATTCTTTGTATCGTTTCTTCAGATCCCGCCAATGCTCCCCAAACTTCTTACTCAACTCAAACTTAATGGATAACTGATCTTTAACAAAAGCGTCGGACTCACTATTATTGCCGTGCTCATTGAACCAAGGGCCATTGTTCATATACGCCCGCAGATATTCCCAGAAGGCTGCTTGCAACTCCAGATCCTTACCCATGGGCAAGCCCAGACTGACCAGAACCTGGCGTTCCGGTCGTTTGAACTGATACATCAGTATCTCCAGCGCTGCACTGCGCATGGCGCCGGTGTAAGGGCCAACTAATTGAAATTGATAAGCCACGGCAGAGATATCGTCCCAGGAGCAGTGATAGAGCACGCCATCCTGCTCGAAATACACTTCGCGAGTACGGCGATTGAACAAGACCGGTAAAGGTAAGGAGCGAAAGGCCTCCCACAAAAATGGAATGATCAAAAATGCGCTGCCAAGAATTAACCCTGTAGAAGCCGCGGCCCAATTCTTATCAACTGCAAACATTACTGCCAATAATAATGCTCCCCCACCTCCTACTCCTCCCAATATTCCCGCCAGCATTCCGCGCGTTTTTCTATCTCCTACCTACAGTGTCAGATAGTGTTCAGTCTGCTCTTCTATATCGCCCAGGTTCATTGGCTGCTGGCCAGTAGGCTGGTCTGCCTTCATCGCGATATAAGGCACATTGCCGGACAATCTGTCGCCCAAGGCGCTTAGTAACCTCTCCCAACTCATGGCATCAGCTCAGGTTGATATTGAGCACATCCCTCGGCAGTTGGCCGGTGGGGATATGCGGCGCGGCTATGTAATCGTCACGGGAGAACAGGCCTTTGCGGCTGCTGCCGGCTGCGGGTTAGCTCATGCGGCGGCCAGTTCAGCCTCGCGTTTGGCAATGGCCTGTTCCAGTTCGGGGGAGCGCTTGGCCCATTGTTCTGGCGGCAAGGGTTGTGACCATTTGACGATGGTAGGGTCAGTCAGATCAGGAGGGGGGGAGAGTTTTTTCCGCTGTAGATACATGGATAGAGGGGCATTAAACACGAGGAAACCACATACGCCTTCCCAAAGAAAAGTTAGGAGCCAGCCCCGCTCTTTGGCTTTTTGCGTCATGTAATCCTTGTAGTATTTGAAGGTGCCGCCTGCATCAAGCTTGGCAGCGGGGGGAGTTGCTTCTGGCCCAATCTCCATATAGCTGCGCATGCACTCCCAGAGGCACATGGCGGTGGTGCCCCCGCCACAACTGAACCCCAGGCTGAAATGCTTATCCTCGTCCCTGGCATTCGGGTCGGGGTTGGTGAAGCCAACCACCAGTAGACCCTGGGTGGTCTTGCCATGCTGGCCTATCGAGGAAACGGCAGTGGCGGTAGCGGTTACCTGTTCCCAGGGAACGATCCAGTAGCTGCCATCCTTTTGCGGCACGCATACTTCGCGGCGTTGGCGGTTGAAACGTACGGGCGGCGGGACAGGCTGCGCCACCACGTACAGCAGCATGAGGGCAGGAAAAATCACAAAGCAGAAGATGATGAAACCATAGGCAACATCGAGCCTTTCCAGCGGTGGCATAAACCAGAGGCATAGCAATAGCGGGGGCCACATCACCATCACGAACGAGCCAATGCTGTACGAGCCGATATCGAGAAACACCTCGTTCTTGCGCCAGATGGTATTGAGCACATCCCTCGGCGGTTGGCCGGTGGGGATATGCGGCGGGGCCAGGTAGTCGTCACGGGAGAACAGGCCTTTGCGGCTGCTGCCGGCTGCGGGTTGGCTCATGCGGTGTCCTTGGGTTGCAGATATGCGGTGCCTTCCAAGCACTGGTTCTGTTCACTGGCCGAGGCCAGAATTCGCATCGTAGCCTGGCGGAGGGATTACAACGAGCACCGACCGCATAGCGCTATCGGCAATTTCACCCCGGCGGAGTTTGCCGCGAAATGGCGGGCGAGTCAGCAGCAACCACGACATGAAAAACTGACATCAACCCCAGGGCCTACTAACTAGGAAGCGGTACTAAAACTGGGGGCAGGTCAGTGCGAACACGGAGCAAGAGAATGCCAACACTACAAATAAAATCAAGTTGAGCCTTGGTATCACCATTAAACTTAATGTCCATATGCAGGAACAAAGTAAGAGAGTGGAGGAAGCTTGACTCTCAGCTCATCTGTTAGCAGCCTAGACTTGGCTAGCTCATTTTTATTCAGCTTTTGCTCTATTTCTTTCAACATCTCTAGACGTATAGTGTCTCCCGGAGAGATGTCTATCACCATCCGCATAAGGGCACTACCCCGCAAAAAATCTTGCGGCAATTTATAAGTCTCCGACAAGCCGCCGAGATTCGCAGCATACTCAACAATCGCATTGACATAGCTAAAATTCGCAGAATTAATCAGCCACTTACTCGCTTCCTCAGCACTATCAGGAGCAATCGCCAACGAATATTCAAACATTCCTGGTGCGAATCCATTCTCAGCCGAGCGCTTGAGCCACTTTATGATTTCTTTTTTACGACTGCCCGCCGTTAAGAACCATCCTTCACCCGCTTTGTATCTGCTAGCTAGTTGCTGTTGTGCACTACTATCCCCAGCCTCTGCAGCTTTCTGCAGCCATACCAATCCCTCTCCGGCATGGTACAGAACACGCATAGCCTCCGTATCGCCTCGTTCTGCGTCCTCATAGGCAAGATTCAGAGCTTTTCCCAGCCAATCGCGGCCACCTCCAGCACAAGTGGCTAGAGAATGGCAAAGATCATTGCTATCTCCCAAGCGGAGCATGGCGAAAAGATCCCCTTGCTTAGCTGCCGCCTCGTACCACTTTTGCGCCTCGAAGGTCATGAACATATTGTTCAAACGGAGCGTTTCCCCCAAGTAGTACTGTGCTGTTTTATCACCTGCCTCTGCCGCTATACGCAGGGGTTCAACTGCAGAAACTCCCATGTATTGATTATAGAGTTTTAACCCTTGAGCCCTGGCGGATTCTTGCTCAAGCATGGACTGCGCAAGAGCGCCACTGCAGATGACATGCGTGGCAAATAAAATTAAACAAAGCCCCCATGTCGTTGCCAACGCTAATATCCATATACAGGAACAAAGTAGGAAAGAGGCGGGTGGGACTTCTCCCACTCTCCGGCAATTGCCTCTGCCTCTTCTAATTGAACAACGGAAAGTTTTGGACGCAGTTCATCTACCTTCCACTGCGCATACTCAGGTGAGCCACCACCACCCTCAAGACGTGCAATGAGAGAAAAGAGCGCATAGCTTTTCACCATATCAGGGGAAATATCAAAGACTCCCTCCTCGTTGAGCAAGTCTTTTGCATATGCATAAACGCCATTAATAAACCCTGCCTCGGCTGCTCGCTTTCTCCACTCAAAAGCTTTGGTATAGTCACCTTTCTCATAGAGCTCGCCTGCATACCACATCATGCCCACTGGAAAACCACCTTCAGCGGAGGCCTTTGCCCATTTCTCGATTTCTTTTTTACGACTATTGGTCGTTATGAACCAGCCCTCGCCATCGCTGTACACACTAGCCAACAATTGCTGTGCAAAGCTGTCACCCGCTTCGGCTGCTTTCTTTAACCATACCAGGCCTTCCCCAGCAGCATATAAGGCCCGCATAGCTTCCGTATCGCCCTTTTCGGCTCGGTCATAGGCAAGACTCAGCGCTTTATCCCACCATCCAGGGCCTCCTTCAGCACAAGTGCCCAGAGAATGGCAAAGATCATTGCTATCTCCCAGACGAAGCATGGCGAAAAGATCACCTTGTTTAGCCGCAGCCTCGTACCACTTCTGTGCGTCGGCAGTCATGAACATATTATTCAGGCGGAGTGTTTCCCCTAGGTAATACTGGGCCGTTCTGTCACCAGCCTCCGCCGCAATACGCAAAGGCTCAATCGCAGAAACTCCCATATGCTGCTGGTAAAGCTCAAGCCCCTTATCCCTTGCGGTCTCTTGCTCAGGTGTCAATTTTGCAAAAGCTATACCGCAACTAATTAACACATATAAAAAAACGAAGATAATGTGCCTAATCAATGTTCGGCCCTTTATAAGTAACTTTAACTTTCTCGGCCCCGCCTAATGCCGGGCCGAATGGTTCGACACGATACTCGCAGTAGCCAAACAAGCGCGCTCCGAGCTTATTGACCCTTTGGCGATAACTGGCCCTCATGTCATCACTTTGAGGATCTCTTAAGCGAAGCACAGGCTCACTCATAAAAGAATCCAGCCGTAATCGATTCTCGCAGTAAGCCTGCCCGGCATTAGGTGGCCTGGCCCCATCACGGTTCATACGGATCACCGCTTCCTCGAAACGCTGGGCGGCATCCGGCCGTGGCTCTATCCACCCAAGGCAGCGTTCGATGGCTTGCTGTTGGAGCAAGTGATCCTCATCCGCGAGAAATCCTGGGAGGCTGCTTAGCGCCATCAGTAGAGGCCCGAGGGCGTCAGGCTGCAGATCGAGCAGCCAACTTTTCATTACGTCCTGTCTTTCGTGCCGTACCAAGGTTCGAGCGATCTGCACACCTCGCCCGCCATCAGTCAGCCCCTCATACAGTTCCTTGGCAAAGGCGTAACGACGCGCGTAGATAAAGGGCACATCCATGGCAAGGGCACCGAATAAAGAGAGCATCCTCACGTAGGCCATGGCTTCTCCGTCGATCCATTCAGGATCTTCGTTGTTGTTGGCCAGAAGCTCCTTACGTATCAGCTCCAACAAGGCGACCACGCTCTCATAGCCCACCTCGAGGGTCATGTAGCCCTTGAAGCCGGTTCCCCAGACCAAGGAGCCCTGGATGGACAGAAGGAAACGCCCCTTGTTCAGTTGCAACCGCACCTTACCGGACACGCCACCACCCATGGCGGCCACTAGTTCCATATCCAACTTGGCCAGGGTTCTCCAGCCATTGATGGGGATGCGGTTGGGCACTGGGGCTGGAGGCAGCGTACTGGGCGGCGGGCACCAGTCGAGCTGACCAGTGAGTTTGCACCCCGCTTGTGCTCCGACGAACAGATCGAACTTGGCCAAATCGCCCGTCTTCGTGGCACTGTCATACCCGGCGATGCTGGTGAAGCCCGTCTTCTGGTCTAAGGTCAGATCACGGGCAAGCAGCAAGCTGGCCCCGGCAAAGCCCCAGGCCTTGGCGCTCAGACTAAGCGACACTTTGCCGAAATCGAACGTACGGGTGCTACCGTCGTAGGCCTTATAGCTAGGTGCTATGGGTTTGGCCTTGCTCCGATCCGGCAGCTCGAATTGAAACAAGCTGACCTCGCCGCGCCACGCGGCAACATCCAGGTGGGCCTTGGCGTGAAAGGCCTGGGGCCCCTTGTGCCATTGCGGCCCTTCAACCTTGAGCTCCGTTTGCATATTGCTTCCGGCGGGCAACAGACAGCGTACAAGTTGAGCTTGCGGACTGTTGTCGAACAGCATGAGATTTCGCAGTTGCCGATCTTCAAAGATCATCGCCTTGAGGGTCGCCCCCCAGCTTTGCCGTTTGTCATCTGCTTTCAGGCTCTCGACCTCGAGCCCTTTGCTCTCCAGGGCCGCGAAAAACTCATCCGGCAGAAACAGACCGTCCTCATCGAACCAGGGCCCCTTCTCCTTGATTGGATGTGCCCCCTCTTGCTTTAACCAATCACTGAAGGCGCGATCTTCGTCAGCTTGCTTGGCCAGAGATTTCGGTAACGCCTTCATCTCTTTGAGCGCCTCGGGGATTCCGCTGGCCCTCTGTTGACCCAGATGCTGGAGGCTGACGTGTTTCAACTCTTTCCCAGCCGCGGCACTGCTGAGCTCACGAAGCGGAATGTTTGCTTTGGCCAAGCGTTCGATAGGTTTGGGCCGGTAGCTCTCCGGCTCCCAGAGGAACAACCGTGGCGGCATTAACTCTCGAACACGCGCTTCGGCAATAGCTTTGATACGCTCCGCCTCATCATTCAACTCATGCCACTGAGCTTGCAGTTCGACAAAGAGGATACCGGGCGGTGGCGCATTCTTGCCGGTGGCTGAGGTCCACTCGGCATAGCGTTGTTCGATGCTCTGCTCCAGCTTGAGCCGCTGGCCCAGCAGCTTTACATAGGCTTGGAACTCTTCGGTGCCTTGATATAGGTCATCGGGACTGAGGGCAAACTCAGGAACCGCGATGCCACATTCGGCCAGCTCGACGATGGCGCCAATGTATTTCGCCATCAAATCTTCAAGGGCCAGGATGTTCAAGCGCACGCCACGTAGAGCGCGAGCATCCACCTCGCCCGTCTCCACGAATTTCTGGTGAAGGGCCTTGTAGTCTCGCAAGTGCTCCCAGGCGCTACCAACCTTGCGATTGCCCTGATCGAACATCTCGAAACCATGGGCGATGGCGTTGTCCCGCTCTGCGATGTAGGTGTCCACAGCATCACGGGCCTGTAACGCTCGCGGGGTGTAGAACACACCGTTCTCCCGCTGATAGCCGAGGGACTCCGCACGTTGGTATGCCACTTCCTCCAACTGAACGATCACCCGCTCATTCACTGCAACACGCTCATTGCTATAGAAAATCTTGCGCTCCGCCTGCATGGCTGCAGTGCCGTCACCTTGCGACCGAGCCTCATGCCACTCTTTGCGATATTGGTCTTGTAGCGTCTTCTCATCCTCGACCGCAGCCTTGGCATCTAGGTAGCGGGTTCGCTCGTCCGTGGCGCCATCACTGAATTCAAGGAAAGCATCTGGACTAGGGGTCAGGAAATAATCCAGCAGGCCTGAGTCGGCGATTTTGCTCATGCGCGCCGCCTTGTCGGTATCTACTGTCTTCTGCTTCAGTGTGGCAGCGGCTTCGGCCAGATGATCGGCCGCCCGCTTAGGTAGAAGCCAGAAGCGGCGCTGACCGGTGACATAGATAATATCGTGGTAACTCTGGCTGCACCCGGGCTTGGTGTCTTTGCAGAACACTTCATTGCCCGCGTCGGGTAATGGTGTATCTGCGGGTAGAACAACGGGTGCCAATTGCTCTGTGCTTGCTTGGGTTTCGGACGTACCTGTCATGTCAGACTTCCAGTCGTTGTACTTTCTCGAATGCCGGCATTTGGCTGCGCAGCACCTGCATGTATTCCGAGTGCTCGCGCAGGGGCTGCCGGCTCAGGTGGGGGAGCAAGCGCTCCCAATGACGCCCCTCGTCGATGCCGTGCTCGACCAGTAGGCGTAGATTGTCGAGCACCAAGGGCAGCTGCTCATTGGGCATTCGGTCAGCCGTTTCTGCTTCATGAGCGCGTAGCCAATACCACCAACGCAGATCATCTGCTGCAGCCAGGGTCTTATCTTTCAACTTGATGGGGTATGCCCCATCGCCGACTTGCTCGCCAGTTACCTCACTACGGCTCCACATCCGCCAGTTCGAATCGCCGGGGTTGGCTGGGGGTGTAAACACCCGTGTCCAGGGGGCGTAAAGCTCATGGGAGGGGACTGTCAAAGCCAGCGCACACCAGAACGCCGGGTCGTAGTAACGCGCAAGCGAGTCGCCATAAGTCTCGCTATGCATCCGGAGCAAGCGACGTGCATGTGCAAGCACCTCAACTGGATCGGCGCTGGAGGTCAGTAGGATGCCCGAGCGGTTAATACGACACAGCTCCGCAAGGTCAGTCGCAGCAGCGCTCCCTATTTCTACTCTCACCCAGAACGGGCTTACTTCATGTAGCTCACCAAATGGAGTGCCTTGGAAGAGACGTGAAACCTCGACTGGGTTGGGCAGTTGATACAGGGACGCAAGCACGTTCGGATGACGAACCTGATCGATCACGCAGTAGAACGCTTCGCCAGCAGCCTCCTGCCAGGGTTCAGCCGTTGCAGGCTGCTCCAGGTACCAACTCAGCCACGAAGACATGGGCAATCCTCTCGGCTGCAAGCACCATTGGCTTGTTTACCGCAGACCGAAACCAGTGGGAGACCTTGTCTGCTTTTTTGCATGAAGGGATTCAGCATAGCGGGAACGGTCAGGTCTCCCGCCTTATCCTGATCCGCCGCCCATGGAATCACCGGCATCAAAATCTTCAACCCAGTTCCACTTCCCGGCCCGCCCCCCGAGTTCATCTTGATATTCGCCCCACTGAGCGTGACACCACTCGGGTCGAGTTTGAGGAAGCTGCCGCCGCCTGCGGCAGTAAGTTCCATGCCAGCGTCGATCACCACTTTGCTACCGGCGTTGTAGTGAATCTCGTTGCCGGCTTCGATAAACAAGCCGGTGCCGACTTTCACGTGCTGAGTAGTACCAACGGTGAGGTGGTCGTTGCTGCGCAGTTCCACCTTGCGGTCGAGGTCGGTGGTGCGGTGTTCCTCGGCGCGCAGTTGGGTGTGGGTGTTGGCTTCGACCGTATCGTGGCGCTCGTTGCCGACGCGGATCTTCTGGTTGTTCTCGATGTTCTCGTCCCAGTCGCGCTGGGCGTGGATGTAGATCTGCTCGGCGCCTTTGCGGTCTTCGATGCGGAATTCGTTGTAACCGCCGCCACCGGGGCTGCTCAGGGTCTTGAACAGGCTGCGGGTCTTGTTCGCCGGCAGGTCGTAGGGCACCACATGCTCGGCGTGGTAGAGGCAGCCGGTGATCAGGGGCTGGTCGGGGTCGCCTTCGAGGAAGGTGACCAGCACTTCCATACCCACCCGTGGGATAGCCACACCGCCATAGGCATCTCCGGCCCAGTTGGAGGCTACGCGCAGCCAGCAACTGGTGGTGTCGTTGCCCAGGCCTTCGCGATCCCAGTGGAACTGCACTTTCACTCGGCCGTATTGGTCGCAGTGAATTTCCTCGCCGGCCGGGCCCGTGACGACGGCGGTCTGGCTACCGAGTACCTTGGGCTTGGGGTGTTCGAGAGCAGGGCGGTAGGGTATGTCCCAGGGGGTGGCGGTGAAGCGGTTGCGGTAACCCTGCTGGAAGCCGTCGTCGCCTGACGCACCCTCTCCCCCGACCCCTCTCCCATAAATGGGAGAGGGGAGATTAAGCACCGACTCTTCCAGCACCTGTGGCTGCTTGCCTTCGTGAATGACTTCGCCCAGTAACCAGAGGTCGTTCCACTGCTCACGCGGGTGCCCGGCCAGGGCGAGGAAGTGGCCGCAGATCAGGTAGGCGTCGCTCTGGCCTTCGGCCAGTTCGTAGTCGCTGCGCAGTCGCTCCAGGCTGCGCTTGGCCAGGTGTTTGCCGCGCGTGCGGTCGGTGAAGCGGCCGGGGTAGTCGTACACCTCCAGCGCCGGGGTGAATTCGCTGCGGTAGTCCGCCTCCATCTGCAGCTTGGGCTGCTCGAAGTCGTAGTCGCGCCAGGTGGCCTGGGTGCTGCGGGTTTCCAGACGCACGCCGAAGGCGCGTACCACTTCGTTGTCAGCGGAAAGGCCGCTGTCTTGCTGGTAATTCAGCGGATCGAGCTTGGGGAAGACGCTGGCGTCGTCGCCAAACACCAGACGATGGCTGTCTTCGCTGTGCTGGAAGTGGAAGCTGATGCCTTCTTCCTCGCACAGGCGCTGAATGAAGTGCAGGTCGCTTTCTTCGTACTGCACGCAGTAGTCGCGCTCGGGGTAGATGTAACCGAGCTGGAATTGATAGGCGTCGCTCTGGATGCCGTGGTCTTCGAGGATCTGCCCGATGATCTGCGGCACCGTCAGGTGCTGGAAGATACGCTGGTTGTAACGATGAGCCAGGTAGGCGAGCTGTGGGCGCAGGCTGATGCGGTAGCGCGTCAGGCGCTTGCCCGAGTCGCCTTGCTCGATGGCGTAGACCACACCGTGCACGCCTTTGCCGGAGGGGCCGAAGGCCAGGTAGGCGGTCTGGTTGATCAGCGCGTCGAGATCGAGTTCAGCGCTCTGGCTGACCAGTTCGATTTCGAAGCGGTAGGGCTTGTTGAGCGTTTCGCGCCCCTCGAAGCTCAGAACCTGCAGGTCGTTCTCGACCGCAGGAATGGCGAGGGTGATATGCGCCTGATTGGCATCCAGCATGCCTTGGCCTCCATCCATGAGTTGGGCGAAGCCTGAAGGGTGCCGGACACCGGGCGCAGGTTCAATGATGGCATTCCCATACCATGCGCCGGTTCAAGAAAATGCCGGCTACGATCCTTTAGGTCGCCAGCGGTTGAGCAGCAGCGCGTTGCTCACCACGCTGACGCTGGACAGGGCCATGGCAGCGCCCGCGAACATCGGGTTGAGCAGTCCGGCGGCCGCCAGCGGGATGCCGATGAGGTTGTAGATGAAGGCCCAGAACAGGTTCTGGCGGATCTTGGCGTAGGTGCGGCGGCTGATATCCAGTGCGGCCGGTACCAGGCGCGGGTCGCCGCGCATCAAGGTGATGCCGGCCGCGTGCATGGCGGCATCGGTGCCGCCGCCCATGGCGATGCCGACGTCCGCAGCCGCCAGGGCCGGCGCATCGTTGATGCCATCGCCGACCATGGCCACGGTGCCGTGCTGGCGCAGTTCGCCAACCAGGCGTGCCTTGTCCGCCGGCAGCACCTGGGCGTGCGGTTCGTCGATGCCCAGCACGCTGGCCACGGCAGCGACACTGCCCTGGTTGTCGCCACTGATCAGGTGGCTGGTGATGCCCTGTTCACGCAGCTCGGCGATGGCGTCAGCGGCGCCGTCCTTGAGTTGATCGCCGAAGGCCAGCAGGCCGAGCAGGCGAGGGGCGCTGCCGGTTTCGATCAGCCAGGACAGCGTGCGGCCCTCGGCTTCCCAGGTGCGTGCGGATTCGGCCAGCGCGCCGGCCTGTAACTGGTTTTCCTCCAGCAGACGGCTACTGCCCAGTTGCAGGATGTGGCCTTCGACGCTACCAGCGATGCCGCGCCCGGCCAGGGCATGGCTGTCGCTCAGCGTTGGCAGGGGAATGTGCTGTTCGGCGCAGCGCTGCAGCACGGCCTTGGCCAGTGGATGTTCGCTACCCTGTTGCAGGCCGCCGGCCAGTCTCAGCAGCTCCGCTTTGCTGGCGTCGGCCAGGCCAATATGGACGATGCGCGGCTTGCCTTCGGTGAGTGTGCCGGTCTTGTCGAAGGCGATGTGCTGGATCGCATGCGCCACTTCCAGTGCTTCGGCGTCCTTGATCAGGATGCCGTGCCGTGCGGCGACGCCGGTGCCCGCCATGATCGCGGTCGGCGTGGCCAGACCGAGGGCGCAGGGGCAGGCGATCACCAGCACGGCTACGGCGTTGAGCAGGGCGTTCTCCAGCGGCGCGCCGAATGCCAGCCAGCCGAGCAGCGTGGCCAGGGCGATCAGCAGCACGGCTGGGACGAACACCTGGCTGACCTTGTCCACCAGCTTCTGGATCGGCGCCTTCGCCGCCTGGGCGTCTTCGACCAGTCGGATGATGCGCGACAGCACGGTCTCCGCCCCCAGGGCGGTGGTTTCCACCAGCAAGCGTCCCTCGCCGTTGATGGCGCCAGCCGTGACCTTGTCGCCGGGTTGTTTGGCCACTGGGAGGCTTTCACCGCTGATCAGCGCCTCGTCGGCGTGGCTGTTGCCCTCCAGAACCTGGCCGTCGACCGGGAAGCGTTCGCCCGGCTTGACCAGGATGCGATCGCCCAGCACCAGTGCCTCAAGGCCGACGCGTTCCTCGCGTCCCTCCACCAGGCGTACCGCGTGATCCGGGCGCAGCGCCTGCAGGGCGCGGATGGCACTGGCGGTCTGGCGTTTGGCGCGGCTCTCCAGGTACTTGCCGAGCAGGATCAGGCTGACGATCACCGCCGAGGCCTCGAAATACAGGTGCGGCATATGCCCCGGCGGCGTCACCGCCCACTGGTACAGGCTCAGGCCGTAGCCGGCGCTGGTGCCGATGGCGACCAGTTGATCCATATTGCCGGCACCGGCCTTAAGGGCGCGCCAGGCCGCACGGTAGAAGCGGGCGCCGAAGATGAACTGCACCGGCGTGGCGAGCAGGAACTGCGCCCAGGCCGGCAGCATCCAGTGCAGGCCGAAGGGTTCGGCCAGCATCGGCACAACCAGTGGCAGGGTCAGGATGATGGCCGCCAACAACGTCAGTCGCTCACGACGCAGGTGGTTGTCGGCTTCATCCGTGGCAGGGCGACCATCGAGCAGGCTGGCCTTGTAGCCGGCGGCGGCCACGGCTTTCAGCGCCTGCTGTGGATCGAAACCGGCGAGTACCTGCAGGCGAGCCTTCTCGTCGGCCAGGTTAACGGCCACCTGACTGACGCCTGGCAGCTTGTTCAGCGCGCGTTCGATACGGCCGACGCAGCTGGCGCAGGTCATGCCCTCAATGCTCAGTTCCAGAGGTTGGCTGGGAACGTTGTAACCGGCGCCCTCGATGGCGCTGATCAGCTGCGGCAGGCTGCCGGCAGGCGCCTCGACGCGCGCCTGTTCGCTGGCCAGGTTGACGCTGGCGCTGGATACCTCCGGCAACTTGTTCAGCGCGCGTTCGACACGGCCGGCACAACTGGCGCAGGTCATGCCTTGAATGGGTAGGTCGAAGATCATGGTGCAGCTCCCTGTAGCATCGTGGCTACAGGATCAACCTTGACCCCGTGGCAAGGTCAAGCCTTCAGTTCAACGCAGGCGCGGCATGCAGTCGCAGGCCATCGCTGCCCATGGCGATACGGTAGCGACGCACTTCGCCAGCCTGTAGCTCCAGCGATTGCCCCGCGAGCTGGTTGATGCCGTCCTGACACGGGCCAGTACCGGTCAGACCGAGGCGCAGAGAAACCGGGCCCGGTGGCAGGTTGAAGGACACCGACTGGCCCTGATGCAGGCGTGCGGCCATCTGGTCGTGCAGATACAGCGCGACTTCGCAGGTGGTGGCCACCTCCAGACGCTCACGCGAGACGATCAGCACCGCGTAGCCCTCGCCTTGGGTGGTCGCTGGCAGAGGGGCGAGTGGTTGGGCAAGGGCTTGGGATGCCAGCAGCGGGAAGAGCATCAGGTAGAACAGGCGCATGGTGGCGACCCTCATGCTGAAAACGAAGCGGATGACATGACGCAAGGGCTTGACCTTGCCATCGTGGCAAGGTCGAGACTACACCCATCGACCAGCGGTTCAAGGAGTCAACAAATGCAGCAGTTCAAGGTTAGCGGAATGTCTTGCGGTCATTGTGTGCGGGCCATCACCCAGGCGATCCAGATGCTGGATCAGGCGGCCAAGGTCGAGGTCGACCTCGCCGCCGGGCTGGTACGTGTAAACGGTAGCCTGAATGCCGAGCAGATACAGGCGGCGATTCGCGAAGAGGGCTACCAGGCCGAACTCGCCTAGGGTTCGCCGCGCGTCCCGGCAGGGTGGCCCCGATTCATTCTAGGGCCACTGGCGCAGCAAGCCGCGGAAGCAGCTGTCGATCATGGCCGGGGTATCGGTCTGGGCATCGAACAGATTGGGATCGCGCAACCAGTCACTGAACAGGCCGACGATCAGCGCGTGCAGCGTGCGTGAGGCCAGGCGCGGCGTGATGCCTGGCTGCAAATAAGGTTGTACCGCTGGCAGGGCGAACTGTTGTTCGCACAAGTCGATGAACTGATTGACGAAGGCTTCGTGGCGCTCCTCGGCTTCGCGCAAATCCTCGGTGAATTCGCAGCGGCGCAGCAGCACGGTGAGGATGCGTCGGCGTTGCTCATCCAGCACCAGGTTGGCCATGGCCTCTATGCACAGGTCGCGCAACAACTGCAGCGATGACAAGCCGTCGACCTCGGCCAGTTGCTGGGCCAGCGGCTCCAGCGGCAAACGCACCTGGTTGAGCATCTCGTGGAACAGGTGCGCCTTGTTCTGGAAGTGCCAATAGACCGCACCGCGCGTTACCCCAGCATGCCGGGCGATATGCTCCAGACTGGTGTGGGCGACCCCGCGCTCGAGGAATAGTTGTTCAGCAGCGGCGAGGATGGCGCAGCGGGTTTTCTCCGCGTCTTCTTTGGTTCTACGCATGGCGATCCGGTTAATTGAAGCTAGGCTCTGGTTGTGCCGAGTGTACCGATTATCCCTGCCTGCCGGGGGCACGCTTCGTTGCGCCGCCTCTGCGATGCGTTTCGCCCAAGGAGAGGAATGCCTCATGTCGCTCGTTCGCCTGATTCGTTTCTGCCTGTTCGCAAGTCTTGCCCTGGCGCTCGGTGCGCAGGCCGCCGATGCGCCGCCAACGGCGGTGACAGTCGAGCGGGTCAAGGTGGGTGAGCTGCCCGTGGTGCTGGAGTACCCGGCCCGTACGACGGGCTATCGCGAGGTGCAGGTGCGGGCGCAAGTCGGTGGCATCCTGCAGGAGCGCACCTATCAGGAAGGCAGTCGGGTGCAGAAGGATCAGGTGCTGTTTCGCATCGACGCGCGTCCATATGAAGCGGCCCTGGCGCGTGCCAAGGGGGCGTTGGCGCAGGAGCAGGCGCGTTTTCGGCAGACCGATCGTGACCTCAAGCGCATCCGCGAATTGCAGAAGAAGGGCTTTGCCAGCGAGAGTGAACTGGACAACGCCATCTCCAATTTCGAGCAGAGCAAGGCCAATATCGAGGCGGCTCAGGCCGAGGTGCAGTCGCGCCAGATCGACCTCGACTACACCACGGTAAAGGCGCCGATCACCGGCATGACCAGCAAGGAGAGCGTCTCCGAAGGCAGCCTGATCGTCGCCGGCGATCCCAGCGCCAGCCTGCTGACGCAGATCACTCAGCTCGATCCGATCTTCGCCAACTTCGCCTACCCGGATGCCGAGGCCGAACGCCTGCGTCGGGAGTTGTCCGAAGGCAGTCTGGTACCGCCGAGCGGCGGCAAACTTAGCGTCGAGGTCTACTTTGGCGATGGCTCGGCCTATCCGGTGGTGGGCGAGGTGGATTTCACCGACAGCCTGATCGACCGAGGCACCGGTACCGTCAGCGCGCGTGGCGTGGTGCCCAACCCTGAACAAAAGCTGCTGCCGGGCCAGTTCGTGCGGGTGAAGGTCAAGGGCCTGACGCGTCCACGAGCGATCACCGTGCCGGAACGTGCCGTCGCTCAGGGGCCGCGCGGTACCTTCGTCTACGTGGTGGATGAACAGAGCATCGCACGTATGCGCCAGGTCTCTACGGGCGATACGGCAGGCGGGCGCTGGTTGATTCTCTCCGGGGTCAGCGATGGCGAACGGGTGATCGTCGATGGCCTGGCCAAGGTGCGGCCTGACAGTCCGGTCAAGGTCGAGGAGGCGAAGGCAGGCACGCCTGCAAGTCCGGCGCAGGAGTAACGCTCATGATCTCGCGCTTCTTTATTGATCGTCCGGTTTTTGCCACCGTCATTTCCATCGTCATCGTGCTCGCCGGCCTGGCTGCGATGCGCTCGTTGCCCATTGCCCAGTACCCGGAAATCCTGCCGCCGCAAGTGTCGGTCAGTGCCGCTTATCCGGGCGCCAGCTCGCAGGTGATCGCCGAAACCGTAGCGGCGCCGCTGGAGCAGGAGATCAATGGCGTCGAGAACATGATCTACCAGCTGTCCAACTCCTCCAGCAGCGGGGCGATGAGCCTGACGGTGTACTTCGAGGTTGGCACCGACCCGGATCAGGCCACCATCAACGTCAACAACAAGGTGCAGGCCGCGCTGGCCAAGCTGCCGGAAGAGGTGCGCCGACAAGGCGTGAAGGTGGAGAAGAAGTCCTCGGACATTCTGCAGGTGATCACCCTTTATTCGCCGGATGGTTCGCGTGACCCGATCTTCATCAGCAACTACGCGCTGATCAACGTCATCGATGAGCTGAAACGCCTCAAGGGCGTTGGCGATGCCAGCCAGTTCGGTTCCAAGGACTACTCCATGCGCATCTGGCTGCGCCCGGACAAGCTGGCGCAGTACGACCTGACGCCGACCGATGTGGTCAACGCCATTCGCGAACAGAATTCGCAGTTCGCCGCTGGCAGCTTCGGCCAGCAGCCGCTCAAGGAGCCGCAGGACTTCACCTATACCGTCACCACTCAGGGGCGCTTCACCGATCCGAAGGAGTTCGAGAGCGTCATCCTGCGCACCGATGCCACCGGCGCCAGCCTGCTGCTCAAGGACGTCGCCCGGGTCGAGCTGGGTGCGCAGGACTACTCGCTGGTCACCACCCTCAATGGCCAGCAGAACGCCGCCTTCGGCATCTACCTGCAGCCCGGCGCCAACGCTCTGGAGACTGCCGAAGCGGTCGAACGCACCATGCAGCGCCTGAGCAAGCGCTTCCCCGAAGGCATCGCCTACAAGATCCCCTACGACACCACCAAGTTCGTGCAGGTCTCCATCGACGAGGTGATCAAGACCTTCTTCGAAGCGCTGGTACTGGTGGTGCTGGTGGTCTTCGTGTTCCTGCAGAACTGGCGAGCCACGCTGATTCCGGTGCTGGCGATCCCGGTGTCGCTGGTCGGCACCTTCGCCGGCATGTACCTGCTGGGTTTTTCCATCAACCTGCTGACGCTGTTCGGCATGGTACTGGCCATCGGCATCGTGGTGGACGACGCCATCGTGGTGATCGAGAACGTCGAGCGGGTGATGCGTACCCAGGGCCTTAGCGCGCGCGACGCTTCGATCAAGGCGATGGAAGAGGTCACCGGGCCGATCATCGCCATCGTCCTGGTGCTCTGCGCGGTATTCGTTCCGGTGGGTTTTCTCGGCGGTTTGGCGGGGCAGATGTACAAGCAGTTCGCGATCACCATCGCCGTGTCGGTGGTGATTTCCGGCATCGTCGCGTTGACTCTCTCTCCCGCGTTGTGCGCCTTGTTACTCAAGCCTGGCCACCACGAGCCGGCCGCGCCATTTCGCTTGTTCAACCGTTTCTTCGACAAGGCCACCGCCGGCTATGGCGCGGGTGTGCGTTTCTTCCTCAAGCGTTCGCTGGTCGGCCTGCTGCTGTTCGGCGGGATGATCGCGCTGATCATGCTGTTGTTCGCGCGGGTGCCCGGTTCGCTGGTGCCTGATGAGGATCAGGGCTATGTGATCAACGCCTATTACCTGCCCCCGGCAGCCTCGCTCAATCGCACCGAGGCCCTGAGTGGTGCGGTGAGCGAGCAACTGATGGCGCACCCGGCGGTACAGGACGTGGTGACCTTCGCCGGCTTTGACGTGCTCACCTTCGGCGTGCGCAGCAACGCCGGGGTGTCCTTCGTACCACTCAAGGACTGGAGCGAGCGCACTACCCCTGAACTTGATGCGCGCAACCTGACGCACGAGTTCATGGGCGCGGGCGCCGCGCAAAAGGATGGCCTGGTGCTGTCGTTCAACCCGCCGCCGATCACCGGCATGAGCACCACCGGCGGCTTCGAGTCATTCATCCAGGATCGCTCCGGGGGCAGTGTCGAGCAGCTTGGCGAGAAGGTGCAGGCCTTCGTCGCCACGGCCAGCAAACGGCCGGAACTGGCCGGCGTGCAGAGCACCTTCAGCGCCAACGTACCGCAGTACTACATCGACCTGGATCGCACCAAGACCCGCGCCCTGGGCGTCAGTGTCAGCGATGTGTTCACCGCGATGCAGGCGACCTTCGGCAGTTACTACGTCAACGACTTCACCCTCTACGGGCGCACCTGGCAGGTCAGCCTGCAATCGGAGTCGGAGTTCCGCCGCAAGCCCGAGGATCTCGGCCAGGTCTACGTGCGCTCCAGCAGCGGCGATCTGGTGCCGTTGTCGACCCTGCTGCGGGTGCGGCGCATCCTCGGACCGGATTCTTATGATCGTTTCAACGTCTACCCCTCTGCCAAGGTGCTGGGCGGCCCGGCCCCTGGCTACAGCTCCGGGCAGGCGCTGGCGGCGATGCAGGAAGTGGCCGACGAGGTGCTCGGCGAGGACTACAGTCTGGGGTGGATCGGCTCGGCCTATCAGGAGCTGGCTACGCAAGGCTCCGGCGCGCAGGCCTTCGTCTTCGGCCTGATTCTGGTATTCCTGATCCTTGCCGCGCAGTACGAGCGCTGGACGTTGCCGCTGGCGGTGGTCACGGCCGTTCCCTTCGCGGTGTTCGGCGCGATCCTCGCGGTATGGCTGCGTGGCATCCAGAACGACGTGTACTTCCAGGTGGGCCTGGTCACGCTGATCGGTCTGGCGGCTAAGAACGCCATCCTGATCGTCGAGTTCGCGGTGTTGCTGCGTGCCGAGGGCAAGGGCATCTTCGATTCCGCGCTGGAGGCGGCCAAGCTGCGTTTTCGCCCCATCGTGATGACTTCGCTGGCTTTCATTCTCGGCTGCGTGCCGCTGGCTATCAGCTCCGGCGCCGGCTCAGCCAGTCGTCACTCGATTGGCACCGGGGTGATCGGCGGCATGCTCGCGGCCACGTTGCTGGCCACCTTCCTGATTCCAATGTTCTACCTGCTGGTGGAGTCGGCGGCGCAGCGTTTCAGCCGCCGCAAGGATGAACCGGAGACACAAGAGCCCGGACAAGGCACCTGATGTTGTCTATCACCTAGCTCGGATGGAATCCGGGTCGAAATCGAGGCTGCGCCGAATACGCCAGGTGGTTTCCGGTTGCCCGGCTCTTTCGTCGATGGCGTCAAGGGTGAGACGATTAGCTGGCTAAGAAAATTTCGGACTGCCCATGCCTCTGCGTATTCTGCTGATCCTCGGCGCCCTCAGCGCCTTCGGCCCGCTTGCCATCGATTTCTACCTACCCAGCTTCCCGGCTCTGGCACGTCAGTTCGCTACCGATGTGGAGCACGTGCAACTGTCGCTGGCGGCCTATTTCGTCGGTATCGCTCTCGGCCAACTGCTCTACGGGCCGCTGGCTGATCGCTTCGGCCGACGTGTGCCGCTGCTGGTCGGGGTGACCCTGTTCGCCGTCGCATCGCTGGCCTGTGCGCTGGCACCGAGCCTGGAATGGCTGATCGGTGCGCGCTTCGTGCAGGCCCTTGGTGGCTGTGCCGGCATGGTCATCACCCGTGCGGTGGTGCGCGACCTGTGCGATCCGCTGGCTTCGGCCAAGGTCTTCTCGCAGCTGGTGCTGGTGATGGGCCTGGCGCCGATTCTCGCCCCGCTGGGTGGCGGCCTACTGCTCAATACTCTGGGCTGGCCGTGGATTTTCCATAGCCTGGCGCTGTTCGCCGGTCTTTGCCTGCTGGCCGTGTTGCTGTGGTTGCCGGAGACGCGTCCGCAGCATCTGCAGCCGGCCCCACTCAGCGGCGCCTTCGGCCAGTACCGTTCGTTGTTGGGCAATGCGTCTTTCATGGGCTACAGCCTGGCGGGCGGTGTGGCCATGGCCGGGATGTTCGCCTATATCGCGGGCTCGCCCTTCGTGTTCATCGAACTCTACGGGGTGCCGGCCGAGCACTACGGTTGGTTGTTCGGTAGCAATGCGGCGGGTTTCGTGATCATGGCCCAGGTCAATGCGCGGCTCGTGCGGGTGGGGGGGCCGGCCTTGTGGTTGCGGCGCATGGTGCTGGTGTATCTGGCCAGCGGGCTTTGCCTGCTGGCGCTGGCAGCGTGGCAGCCGGCGAGCCTCTGGCCGCTGATGATTCCACTGTTCATCTGCGTAGCCAGTCTCGGCTGCGTCTTGCCCAATGCCACCGCCTGCGCCATGGCAGGGCAGGGGCAGCATGCCGGTAGCGCCTCAGGCCTGCTCGGCAGCCTGCAGTTCACTGTAGCGGCCGGTGCCTCGGCACTGGTGGCGTCTCTTCACGACGGCTCGGCACTGCCCATGGCGCTGGTGATCGCACTGTGCGGAGCTGCAGCCAGTGCCTTTGCCTGGTGGAGTCGACGTTTCACGGTCTGAACTCAATGGCTGCGGTGTGGCTGGGCGATGCTCAGCGATGCCGAGCCGATGCCGGGGGCCTGAGCCAGGATCGGTTGCCAGTTCGTGCGCCATTGCGTCAAGGCGGCTTCATCGCCTTCGAACACCAGATCGAGGAAGGCCAGGGTCAGATCGGCCGTCGCTGCCTTGGTCTGGGCATTGAGCGATAGGCCGCCGGTGAACGACCGGTCGGTGAAGATGCTGTGGGAACCGTCGCGAAACACCGCCAGCAGCTTTTGTGGATTGGCCAGCGCATCGTAGATGGCCAGGCGATCATCCGCGCCTGAGCGATAGCCGGGAATCTGGATCACGTCATCGGTGGCGGTCACGTGCAGCGTAGGTACCGAGACGTTGCCCAGCACCGCCGGCAAATTGCTTTCTCCGTAGAACGGTGGCGCCGAGATGATCACGGCCGCGGAGAAACGCTCGTCCTGATAATCGATGGTCTTGCCGTCGCGGATCACCTGTGCCCCGGCTGCGAGCAAGGCCGTATTGGCGCCGTAGGAGTGGCCGGCGACGATGACACGTTGGCGATCCACCGCTGCACCTCTCTGGCCCGTCGCGCCCGAGAGCATCTGGTCGAGGGCGAAGCTCACGTCGCTCGCGCGTGCCATGGCCTCGCTCTCCTGTGCGGCATTGTGCAGACGGGCGACCACGTTGAACGGGTTGCCCCGCCATAGCGCCGAGTCGCTGCCGACATGCTGTACATGCAGGCTGGCGACGCCATGGCTCGACCAGTGTTTGCCGAGGTAGCTGTAGCCTTTGCGCGATCCGCCGATGCCATGGGAGAACACCACCAGAGGCACCGAACTTCCCGACTGTACGTTGGCTGGCCAGTACAGGCGTACGGGCACCGGGCGCGAACGGGACTGGTCGACCCAATCGAAATCGACGATTTCGTACGGAGCATCTGCTTCTGCTTCAGTCGCCAGAGTTGGGGTGGAGACTGCCAAGCTGGCCAGCAACGCCGTTGCCAGCATTTTCCAGCCTTTGCTCAGAGCTTTTGGCAACAGGGTGTCGACTTCGGAGGCGACACTGTCTTCGGTTGCTGTTGTGTATTTCAGAGTCGTATTCATCGCTGGACAGGTTCCTGGCGGCTTGGCGTTCTGTCGATTGGGCGCATCGATCCGTTCATTGAAAGAGCTGGTAGGGCTTTTGCGTCCGTAGCGGCGGAAGGGGAAAGGCCATGCCGGTGAGTCGTTCGGATTCATTCCACAGTCGTCTGGCCATGCCTTGATCCAGCGCTTGCAGCGGGGTCTTGGCCAGCGTTGGCTGACCACGGGTTTCGCCGAGCTGGTCGGGGCCGTAATAGGCGCCGCCTTCTGCGCGCGGCGAGGTGGCGGCGAACAGAGTCGGCAGCGCTCCCTGCGCGACGGGCTGGAACAGAAACCAGAGAAAACGCCGCGCACTGCCAGCTGCACTCCATTTACCGGCGCCATTGGGCAGCAGCTCGGTGCGTGAAATGCCCGGATGCGCTGCGATGCTCTGAATCCCCCAGCCAGCCGCATGGCTGCGCCGGTGCAGTTCCAGGGCGAACATCAGGCAGGCCAGTTTGGATTGGCTGTAGGCAACCATCGGTTTGTAGTTGCGCACCGATTGCAGGTCGTTCAGGTCGATGGCGCCCTGCCTGGCGGCGATGCTCGAGACGCTGACGACGCGGGGCTGGTCGCCCTTGCGCAGCAGTGGCAGCAGTTGTGCGGTCAGGGCGAAGTGGCCGAGGTGGTTGGTGCCGAGCTGCAGCTCGAAACCATCCGCGGTCTCCTGACGTTGCGGCGGTGTCATCACCCCGGCGTTATTGATCAGCAGGTCGAGGCTGCTGTGTGAGTCGCCGAGCCGTCTGGCGAAAGTTCGGATGGAGTCGAGGCTGGCGAGATCCAGTTCGGCAAAGCTGACATCGGCTCCTGCAGCGCTTTGGCGGATGCGCTCGACGGCGGCAGCTCCCCTGGAGGGGTTGCGCCCCGCGATGATCACCGTTGCGCCTGCATGAGCCAGGGCCAGGGCATCCTCGAAACCGAGGCCGCCGGTGCCAGTGATGACGGCCGTACGGCCGTGTTGGGAGGGAATGTCGGAAACTGTCCAGTTGGCCATGGTCATTGCCTTGCCTCAGAATGGGGCGTTAATCTGAGTGCATTAATAATTGCACTAGGTGCAAACATTAGTGCACTGAGTGCAATTTCTGCAATAGGCTATTGGAATGTCCGAACCTCTCCCTCCCCAGGGCAGCACACCCGTCGAAGGCCTGCGAGAGCGCAAGCGCCGGGAGACTCGCGAGCGTATCGCCGAAGTGGGGCAGCGCCTGTTTCTCACAAATGGTTACGAAAGCACCACGCTCGATGCGATCGCCGCTGAGGCAGGTATCTCGCGACGTACCTTCTTTTCCTATTTCAAATCGAAGGACGACGTCATCCTGTCCTGGCAGGAGGCCGGTTGGGCCGGCATCCACGCCGAGCTGCTGCAGGCATCGCCCGATACCTCGCCACTGGACGCCGTGCGTGATGTGCTGGTGAGCCATATCTCTCGTTACACCACCGAGGAGATGGCGGCAATCGATCGGCTGATGCGTTCCAGCGAATCGTTGCTGGCGCGTAAGCAGGCGTATTACGCGGAGCAGGAGAAAATGCTGTTCGCCACGCTCTGCGAGGTCTGGCGTCAACCCGAGCGACGCATGACCCTGCGCGTGGTGGCCATGGCATCGCTGGGTGCGATGCGCCTGGCGATCCTTGCCTGGCAGGAGCAGACGGGCCAGCCCAAGCCAGTGGCCAGTTTCCTCGACGAGGCCTTCGAGATTCTCAAGTCGTCGCTCTGACCGCCCGCCATTCTCTACGCCAGAAAAAACGCCCCCGCAAAGACTGCGGGGGCGGCGCGTTGGGTAAGGTCGTCCTTGAAGCGGGTTACGCGCAATCAACCTCGTGGAGGGCTGTTCTCCGTATTCGTCCAGCCACCACCCAGTGCCTTGTACAGCTCCACTTCGCTGCTGAGCTGGGCCAGGCGGTCGATGATCACTTGCTGGCGCACGCTGAACAGCTGGCGTTGGGCATCAAGCAGGGTCAGGTAGCTGTCCACGCCGGTGCGGTAGCGACGCTCAGCCAGGTTGTAGTAAGTCTCGGTGGTTTCCAGCAGAGCGCGTTGCGCGTCCAGTTGCTGGCGGTAGGTGGTGCGTGCGGCCAGGCGGTCGGCGACTTCCTGGAAGGCCACCTGAATGGCTTTCTCGTATTGCGCGACCTGGATGTCGCTCTGCAGCTCGGCGTAGTCGAGGTTGGCGCGCAGGCGGCCGGCGTTGAAGATCGGCAGGCTGATCTGCGGCTGGAATAACCAGGTGCCCGAGCCACCGTCGAACAGACCGGACAGCTGGCTGCTGGCGGTGCCGGCATTGGCCGTCAGGCTGATGCTGGGGAAGAACGCCGCGCGCGCCGCGCCGATATTGGCGTTGGCTGCCTTGAGCTGGTATTCGGCCTGCAGCAGGTCGGGGCGACGCTGCAGCAGGTCGGCGGGCAAGCCGGCGGGGACCTGTTCCAGCAGTTCGGCATTCAGCGCCAGGCCCTGTGGCAGGTCGGCGGGCAGGCTGGTGCCGAGCAGTTGGGTCAGGGCGTTGCGATCCTGAGCGACCTGGCGCTGGTACTGCGCCAGGCTGACCCGCGCGCTGTCCACGGAGCTGCGCGCCTGGCTCAGGGCCAGAGCATCGGCGACACCGACGTCGAAGCTGCGTTGGGTCAGTTGGTAGCTTTCCTCGAAGGTCTTCAGGGTGTCCTGCGTCAGTTGCAGCAGCGCCTGATCCGTCTGCCACTGCAGATACGCATTGGCGACGCTGGCCACCAGGCTGATCTGCGTGCTGCGTGCTGCCTGTTCGGTGGCCAGATACTGCTGCAGTGCCTGCTCGCTGAGGCTGCGGATACGACCGAAGAAGTCCAGCTCCCAGGCGTTGACGCCCAGGGTTGCGCTGTACTGGCCGCTGGTACGGGCTTCTCCGGTCTGACTCAGGTCGGCCGGCAGGCGTTGGCGGGTGCCTGCGCCATCGGCGGAGACCGAAGGCAGCAGGTCGGCGCGCTGGATACGGTACAGCGCACGATAGGCCTCAACGTTCAGCGCGGCGACGCGCAGATCGCGGTTGTTCTCCAGCGCCACTTGCACCAGTTGCTGCAGCGCCGGGTCACGGAAGAACTCGCGCCACTGCAGGTCGGCCGCAGCGCGGCTGCCCTCGTTGGCGGCGCTACCGTAGGCCTGGCCTTGCGGCCAGTCGGCTGCTACCGGCGCCTCCGGGCGCTCGTAATCGGGAATCAGGCTGCAGCCGCTGAGCAGAGCGGTGGCCACGGCCAGGGACAACAGGGACTGCCTCATTGCAGTACCTCCTTCTCTTTTTCACTGGCCTGCTCGGGGCGCTTTTTCTCGAACAGCGAGCAGACCACCACGTAGAACAACGGAATCCAGAAGATCGCCAGGATCATCGCGCTGAGCATGCCGCCGATCACCCCGGTGCCGATGGCGTGTTTGCTGCCGGCGCCAGCGCCACTGGCGATGGCGAGCGGCAGACAGCCGAGAATGAACGCCAGCGAGGTCATGATGATCGGGCGCAAACGCATGCGGCAGGCTTCGATGGCGGCCTCGGCGAAGGTCATGCCCTGTTCGTACTGCGCCTTGGCGAACTCGACGATGAGGATCGCGTTACGCGCCGACAGACCGATGGTGGTGAGCAGTCCGACCTTGAAGAACACGTCGTTGGACAGCCCGCGCAGCTCGGTGAACAGCAAGGCGCCGATGATCCCCAGCGGCACCACCAGCATGACCGAGAACGGGATCGACCAGCTCTCGTACAGCGCTGCCAGGCACAGGAACACGACGATCGCCGAGATCACGAACAGTGCGGTGGTTTGCGAGCCGGCCAGGCGTTCCTCGTAGGAAAGTCCGGTCCAGGAGTAGCCAACGCCCTGGGGCAGCTGCGAGGCGATGTCCTCGACGGCAGCCATGGCATCGCCGGTGCTGTAGCCGGGGGCCGGGGCACCGAGGATTTCCACTGCCGAGACGCCGTTGTAGCGCGCCAGCTTCGGCGCCCCATAAGTCCACTCGCCGCTGGCGAAGGCACTGAACGGCACCATCTGCCCCTGGTCATTGCGCACGTACCACTTGTTCAGGTCTTCCGGGCTCATGCGCGCTTCGGACGCGCCTTGCAGGTAGACCTTCTTCACCCGGCCACGGTCGATGAAGTCGTTGACGTAACTGGCGCCCCAGGCAATCGACAGGGTGCTGTTGATATCCGCCAGGGACAGGCCCAGTGCACGGGCGCGCTCGTCATCGATCAGCAACTGGTACTGCGCCTCGTCACGCAGGCCGTTGGCCCGTACGCTGTCGAGCACCGGATGTTCATTGGCCAGCTGGATGAACTTGTCGCGTGCTTCGTTCATCACCTGATGGCCGACACCTGCCTGATCCTGCAGGAAGAAGTTGAAACCGGTGGCGTTACCCATCTCCATCACGGCCGGTGGGGCGAAGGCGAAGACCATCGCGTCGCGGAAGCTGAAGAAGTGCATCTGCGCACGTTGCGCCAGCGCGGCGACGCCATTCTCGGCGCCGGGGCGTTCACCCCAGGGCTTGAGCATGATGAAGGCCATACCGGAGCTCTGACCACGGCCGGCGAAGTTGAAGCCGGTGACGGTGAAGACCGATTTGACTGTGCTCGCTTCGTCTTCCAGCAAGTATTGGCGCATCTCGTCGACCACCACCTGGGTACGCTCGGCGCTGGAGCCGGACGGCGTCTGCACCTGGGCGAAGAGCACGCCCTGGTCTTCCTCGGGGAGGAAGGCGGTGGGGATACGGGTGAACATGAAGACCATGATGCCGACGATCACCAGATACAGCAGCAGGTAAGGCGTCTTGCGCTTGAGCATGCCGGCGACACCGCGCTGATAGGCGTTGCTGCTGCGCTCGAAGGTTCGGTTGAACCAGCCGAAGAAGCCGCGTTTGGCCTCGTGGTGGTCGCCATCGATAGGCTTGAGCAGAGTGGCGCACAGCGCCGGGGTGAAGATCAGCGCCACCAGTACCGACAGGGACATGGCCGAGACGATGGTGATGGAGAACTGCCGGTAGATCACCCCCGTGGAGCCGCCGAAGAAGGCCATCGGCAGGAACACCGCGGACAACACCAGGGCAATACCGACCAGCGCGCCCTGGATCTGGCCCATGGACTTGCGCGTCGCTTCCTTCGGTGACAATCCCTCTTCACGCATCACCCGCTCGACGTTCTCCACCACCACGATGGCATCGTCCACCAGCAGGCCGATGGCCAGAACCATGGCGAACATGGTCAGGGTGTTGATGGAGAAGCCGAACGCAGCGAGTACGCCGAAGGTGCCGAGCAGTACCACCGGCACCGCCATGGTCGGGATGATGGTGGCGCGCAGGTTCTGCAGGAACAGGAACATCACCAGGAACACCAGTACGATCGCCTCGAACAGGGTTTGTACCACCCCTTCGATGGAGGCCGAGATCACCGGCGTGGTGTCGTAGGGGAAGACCACTTCCATGCCGGCTGGGAAGAACGGTTCCAGGTTGGAAATGGTCTCGCGTACCGCCTTGGCGGTGTCCAGGGCGTTGGCGCCGGTGGCCAGGCGAATCGCCAGACCGGAAGCCGGCAGGCCGTTGAACTGCGCGTTGATGGCGTAGTTCTCACCGCCCAGCTCGACCTTGGCGATATCACCCAGGCGTACCTGGGAGCCGTCGGCCTGAACCTTGAGCAGGATCTTGCGGAACTCTTCCGGGGTCTGCAGACGCGTCTTGCCGATGATGGTGGCGTTGAGCTGGTTGCCCGGCGCCGCAGGCAGGCCGCCGAACTGGCCGGAGGAAATCTGCACGTTCTGCGCCTGGATGGCGCTGCGCACATCCACCGGTGTCAGCTGGAAGCTGTTGAGCTTGGCCGGGTCGAGCCAGATACGCATGGCGTACTGTGCGCCGAATACCTGGAAGTCACCGACGCCCTTGGTACGCGAGATCGGATCCTGCAGGTTGGAGACGATGTAGTCCGACAGGTCTTCACGGGTCATGCTGCCGTCTTTCGACACCACGCCGATGACCATGAGGAAGTTACGCACCGACTTGGTCACGCGGATGCCCTGTTGCTGGACTTCCTGCGGTAGCAGCGGTGTCGCCAGTTGCAGCTTGTTCTGCACCTGAACCTGGGCGATATCCGGGTTCACCCCCTGTTCGAAGGTAACGATGATCTCCATGCTGCCGTCGGAGTTACTCGACGAGCTGACATAGCGCAGGCCGTCGATACCGTTGAGCTGCTGCTCGATCACCTGAACCACGGTGTCCTGTACCGTCTGCGCCGAGGCGCCCGGGTAGGAAACCTGGATGGAAACGGCGGGTGGCGCGATGCTTGGGTACTGGTTGATCGGCAGCTTGAGGATGGACAGGCCGCCGGCCAGCATGATCACCAAGGCGATCACCCAGGCGAAGATCGGCCGGTCGATAAAGAATCTGGACATTCAGTACTTCTCCGTTAGTCCTGGCCGTTGGCGGGGGCTGCGTCTTGAGCAGGCTGCTCGGTCTTGACGTTGCTGGCCGGCACGGCCTTGACCTCGGCGCCAGGCTGCACGAACTGCAGGCCCTCGGTAATCAGGCGGTCGCCTTCGTTCAGACCGTCTTCCACCAGCCAGGCACTGCCAGCGGTGCGATCAGCCTTGAGTACGCGCAGCTCGACCTTGTTCTCGGCATTGACCACCATTGCTGTGGGTTCGCCGCGCTGGTTGCGGGTCACACCCTGTTGTGGGGCGAGAATGGCGTTCTGTTTGACCCCGGAGAGCAGCTCGGCATGCACGAACATGCCCGGCAACAGCAGGTGATCCGGGTTGGGGAACACGGCGCGCAGAGTTACCGAGCCGGTGCCTTCGTCCACGGCCACCTCGGAGAATTCCAGGGTGCCTTCGTGGGCGTAACGGCTGCCGTCTTCCAGTTTCAGGGCAACTTTGGCGGCGCTGTCGCCAGCTTTCTGCAGTCGGCCGTCGGCCAGGTCGCGGCGCAGGCGCAGCAACTCCTTGCTCGACTGGGTGACGTCGACGTAGATCGGGTCGAGCTGCTGGATAATGGCCATGGCGCTGGCCTGGCCGTTGCTGACCAGTGCGCCCTCGGTGACCGCGGAGCGGCCGATACGACCGCTGATCGGCGCCAGCACCTTGGTGTAGCGCAGATCGATACGTGCCTGCTCCAGCGCGGCATCGGCCTGCAGGCCGGCGGCGCGGGCTTCGTCGTAGGCCTGCTGACTGACGGCCTTGTCGGCGACCAGCAGCTTGTAGCGGTCGGCCAGGGACTTGGCCGAAATCTGCGTGGCCTGGGCGCTCTTGAAGGTGGCTTCATAGGTCGCCGGGTCGATCTGATACAGCTGCTGGCCGGCCTTGACCTCGCTGCCCTCGGTGAACAGGCGTTTCTGGATGATGCCATTGACCTGTGGGCGAACCTCGGCGATGCGATAGGCGCTGGTACGGCCTGGTACCTCGCTGGTCAGGGTAAAGGGTTTGGCCTCGAGAGTGACCACTCCGACTTGCGGTGCTTGCTGGGTCTGTGGGGCGCTGGATTCCTGGCAGCCGGTGAGACTGATCAGCGCCACGGCGACGGCAGAAACCAAGGCGGCGAAGGCTGGCTTCGAATGCATCTGAGAACCTCGTTTTATCGAATCTGAGCCCGACGGGCGAAGGGTGCGAAGGCAGGGGAAAAAATGATGGCCGAATATACTTACGTACGTGAATGTTTGTAAATGCCTAAAACTGCCCTCATACTCTCGCCCCGTCTCCCTTATGGGAGGGTTACAGGCAACGCGCATACGGGGGCCCCATGGCCAGACGAACCAAAGAGGAAGCCCAGGCGACACGAGTGCAGATACTCGATGCTGCCGAGCAGGTGTTTCATTCCCAGGGTGTTTCCCGGGCCTCTCTGGCGGAGGTAGCCAAGGAGGCCGGCGTTAGCCGTGGCGCCATTTACTGGCACTTCGAGAACAAGATAGACCTGTTTCAGGCCATGCTCGATCGTCTGCGCCTGCCGCTGGAAGAACTGGCGCGTGCCAGTGAGAGCGAGGACGAGCCAGATCCGTTCGGCTGCATGCGCGAATTGCTGGTCAAGGCGCTGACCCGCCTGGCGCAGGATTCGCAGAGTCGGCGTATTCACGACATCCTGCGTTACAAATGTGAGTACACCGGCGAGCTGCTGGGCCTGCGTGAACGCATGCAGGCGCTGAGCATCGAGTGTGACCAGCGCATCGCCAAGGCGCTGAGCAATGCCGTCAGCAAGGGACAATTGCCGAGCGACCTCGACTGCCCGCGGGCCGCCATGTGCCTGCACGCCTATATGGAAGGCATCGAAACCAACTGGCTGCTGGTGCCCAACTTCGATCTGGCCGCCCAGGCGCCAGCCTTGGTCGACGCCGTGCTGGACATGCTGCGCAGCAGCACGGCTTTGCGTCAGGCGAAGGAGTAGGCGGCATCGTGCCCAAGGGCTTTCGCTGAGCTGCGACGTTGCAGTAAAGGCTGGGCCTCAGCTCGCGCGTCGCTGCTCCGCTCGCTCCGGCAGGCGATGTGGCGCTCGCAGTCGCGCCTCCAGCCTGGCGACGAATTGCCGGGCTTCTTCTTCACTGCGAAAACTTACGCAATGCTGATCCAGGCGCACCTGCCATAGGCATTTGCCGTCCTGATTGCGGGGCTGGATGAGAATTTTCATGCTGACTACCTCCTGAGCTGTGACGATCCGTCGACGACTATCTGGAAGAAAGGTCATGGTAGTTCGCTTGCGTGACCCTTTTCTGACTTGGGTCAAATGAGCGCCGCCGCGTAGGCCAGTTTGCGATGAACGGCGCCTTGAGAAGACGGTGGCTGGGCTGGGCGATCCAGGGTCAGAAGCCACCTTCCGATCCAGGCGGCCTGTCATGTGAGCCTCGGCCGCCAAGCCCCATAAGCCAGTTATCAGGGGGATTCGGGCTGTGCCCTGCTTCGGCCCAGCCCATCACACCTGGGCATGTGGCGTCTGTTCAGAACCCTTCGAGCACGATCTTGCCTTTCGCCTTGCCACTTTCCAGCAGCGCATGGGCGCGGCGCAGGTTGGCGGCATCGATACGGCCGAAATGCTCGCCCAGGGTCGTCTTCAGTACACCGCTGTCGACCAGCCCCGATACGCGATCCAGCAGGCGGTGCTGCTCGATCATGTCCGCGGTCTGGTACAGCGAGCGGGTGAACATCAGCTCCCAGTGCAGCGACAGGCTCTTGCGCTTGAGCTGCATGATATCCAGCGGTCGTTCCGGGTCGTCGATCAGTGCCAGGCGCCCCTGCGGTTGCAGTGCCTCGACCAGTTGCGTGAAGTGCTGGTCGGTCTGCGTCAGGCTGGCGACGTGGGTGACCTGGCCGATGCCGATACGTGCCAGCTCCTCGCTCAGCGGCTGGTTGTGGTCGATCACATGATGCGCACCCAGCTCGCGAACCCAGGCCTGGGTTTCCGGGCGCGAGGCGCTGCCGATCACCGTCAGTCCGGTCAGGCGGCGTGCCAACTGAGTCAGGATCGAGCCGACGCCGCCGGCAGCGCCGACGATCAGCAGGCTCTGGCCCTGGTCATGCGAGCCTTCGGCGACCTGCAGGCGTTCGAACAGCAGTTCCCAGGCGGTGATGGCGGTCAATGGCAGTGCAGCGGCCTCGGCGAATGACAGGCTCTTCGGCATATGACCGACGATGCGTTCATCGACCAGATGCAGTTCGCTGTTGGCTCCAGCGCGGTCGATGGCGCCGGCGTAGAAAACCTTGTCGCCCGGCTTGAACAGGCTGACCTCACTGCCTACCGCCTTGACGATTCCGGCTGCATCCCAGCCGAGTACCTTGGCGGCACCGTTCTCCGGGGTGACGCCACGACGGATCTTGGTGTCGACCGGGTTCACCGAAACCGCCCGCACCATGACCAGCAGATCGTGCGGGCCCGGTGTCGGGTCGGCCAGTTGTACATCCTGCAGGGCTTCGGCGTGGTCGGCAGGCAGGGATTGGTAATAGGCGATGGCTTTCATTGTGCGGCTCCTGGTAAGTCGGTCAGGCGATGCGTTGCAGCGGGAGCAGATCGATCCCGGTCACGCGTTCACCGAAAGCATGGGTGAAGTGCTGGAAGTGCGACGTGTTGCGGTGTTCGTTCAAGGCCTGGGCATCGCGCCATTGCTCGATCATCACGAATTGCTCGGGACGCGCCTGGTGCTGGTGCAAGTCGTATTGCAGGCAGCCGGGTTCGGCGCGGCTGGCAGTGACCAGGCGGCGCAGGCCTTCGGTCACGGCAGCACTCTGGCCGGGCAGGGCGGTAATGGTGGCGATCAGGGTCAGTGGCTGGTTCATGGCAGGCTCCTGCATGGGATGGATTCATGCTCGTTTATTTGCATGGCAAGAAAAAGAAGCTGGATATAGAGTCTCTTTCAGTATTTTTTTGAAAGTGAGTTCGCCATGCTGCGCTTCGATGACCTGCAGCTCTTCGTACGCACCGCTGAAAGCGGCAGCCTTTCCGCCGCCGCCCGGATGCTGGATGTGTCACCAGCCGTGGCCAGCGCTGCACTCAAGCGCCTGGAACAGCAACTGCAGGTGCGCTTGCTGGTGCGTTCGACGCGCAGCCTGCGCCTGACGCCCGAGGGCGAGTTGTATCTGGTACATGCGCGCCTGGCGCTGCAGAGCCTGGAGGAGGGGCGTCAGCAGTTGGTTGGCAGCCAGGAAGGCATTCGCGGTGCCTTGCAGCTATCGGCACCTTCGGATTTTGGTCGTAACACGCTGTTGGCCTGGCTCGACGAATTCCAGAGTGAGCACCCGCAACTGCAGCTGCGCCTGTTGCTAGCCGACCGCGTGGCTGACCTGTTTCGCGATCCGGTGGACATCGCCCTGCGCTACGGCGCCCCGGAGGACTCCAGCCTGGTGGCCCTGCCGGTGGCGCAGAGCAATCGACGGGTGCTCTGCGCCTCGCCTGCTTACCTCGCGCGGCACGGGGCGCCGCAGACCGTGGATGATCTCACCCGCCACAATTGCCTGCTCTACATGCTGCATGGTCGTGTGCACGACCGCTGGCGCTTTCACGATGGCAAGCGCGAAATTGCCTTGAGCGTCCGTGGGGATCGGATCTGTGATGATGCCGACGTCACCCGTCGCTGGGCGGTGGCCGGGCAGGGCGTGGTGTACAAATCCTGGCTGGATGTTGCCGACGATGTTTGCGAGGGGCGACTTCAGGTACTGCTGCCCGACTGGTCGGGTGAGCCGACGCCGCTGTATCTGGTGTGCGCCCACCGTGCCCAATTGAGCAAGGCGGTGCACCTGTTGCGTGAGTTCGTGCAACTGCGTTGCCAGCGCCTGCTGGATGCCGCGCCATGGCATTAGTCGTCATGCGGTAAAGCCCTGAGCCTCTGCTAGACTCCTGCATCGAACGACTGCGGCAACGTACCGCAGTGTCGCGCTGCCATCCTCTGTTTAGAGTCGCGCCCCATGAAACTGGCCCGCCAAGACCGCTCGCTGACTGCCTGGTTGCTGTACTTCAGCATCCTGTTCAGTGCGTTCGTCTGCGCAATCAGCCACGGGCAGATGGCCGGCATGCAACTCAGCGGTCTGGATGGCCAGTACTGTTCCTTCGAGGGTAACTTCGGCGCAGGCGCTGACCTCGATGGTTCCGGCATCGTTGCGCCGAACCCGGCTACCGGCTCCAACTGCGCCCTGGCCAGCCTGTTCAGCGCGATCATCCTGGCGGCGTTCTTCGGCCTTCTCGGTTTGCTCGCTGCCGAACGTGTACGCCCGCTGTTCACGTTACACATCCCGCGTCTTGTTCGTTATCGCTGGCCTCCTGCCAATCCCCGCGCTTCTCCCTTCCTGCTTCCTGCGCTCTGAAGTCGCCCGTTCAGCCTGGCTCTGAGGCCAGGGCGCGTGCGGGCTTATCGAACAAAAGCCTGGAAGCCTTACATGTTTCGCATGACTACCCTGGCACTGCTCGTGGGCAGTGCCTCCCTTGCCTGGGCGCAAGATGACGCCCTGACGTTACCCGCCAGCACCGTATCGGCCGTTGCCACCAAGCCCGATGAGGCCACCGGCATCGACCTGGATAAAACCGTCGAGAGCGGTTCGCGCCTCAATCTGAGCGTTCGTGAAAATCCGGCTTCGGTCAGCGTGGCTGATCGGGCGACCATGGAGCGCCTGGGCGTGCGCAACTTCCAGGATGCCGCCAATGCCCTGCCTGGCGTGAACGCGTCGGCACCACCCGGCTGGGGCGGCTATGTGGCCTATCGCGGCTTCAATGGCGCGCAGATCGGCCAACTGTTCAATGGCATCAACCTGCAGTACGGCGGTTCGGCGCGCCCAGTCGGCGCCTGGATCTACGACCGGGTCGAACTGCTTGGCGGGCCTTCTTCCTTCCTCAACGGCAGCGGTGCGGTCGGCGGCAGTCTGAACTACATCACCAAGTTGGCCAGCCGTGACCGGGACAGCCTGGAAGGGCGTGTCAGCTACTCGCGCTACGACACCTGGGAAACCGCCATCGGCGTCAATCAGGCGCTCAACCAGGGCGACGGGCCACGGCATTACGCGCGCCTGGATTACAGCCGTACTCACACCAACGGCTACATCGATCGCCAGGAGAACGGGGCGGGCAACCTGGCCTTTTCCCTGCTCAGCGACATCAACGACCAGCTTTCCCACACCCTGGCCATCGAGTACCTGGAAGAGCAGGAAGACAGCCCGTACTGGGGCTCGCCCGTGTTGCAGCCACTGAGCGGCAAGCTGCGTATCGACAAGCACAACCGCTTCAACAACTACAACGTCGAGGACGGCCGTTACGAGCAGCGCACCCGTTGGTTGCGTTCGATCACCGACTACCGCCTGGATGACGCCACCCAGCTGCGCAACACCTTCTATCACTACAAGGGCCAGCGCGATTACCGTAACCTCGAACGTTACCGCTACAACGCCGACAACACCCTGGTGACACGCTCTGCCGCCTACCGTCAGCGGCATGATCAGGAGGTCAATGGCGACCGCTTCGAGCTGACCCACGCCGGTGAGCTGTTCGGCCTGGCCAGCGACTGGGCCTTCGGTCTGGAGTACAGCCGCAACCAGCAGACCAACTATCCGCTCTCGATCTCGGCAGACTTCGACACGGTCGACCCCAACGGTTTCGATCCAGGCGAGTTTCTCGACATCCCCGGCATGCATGCCCCGCGCACCAAGGGCCGCAGTACCTGGATCGATACCTCTTCTGCCTTCGTCGAGAACCGTACCCGCCTGACCGAGCGCCTGGCGCTGATCAGTGCACTGCGCTACGACCACATCGACTTCGAGGTGCTCGAACATGCGACCCGCGTGGAGCTGGATCGCCGTTGGGATGCCTTCACCGGGCGCGTCGGCCTGGTTTATGACCTCACCGATGCCGTCAGCCTCTACACCCAATACAGCACTTCGGCCGAGCCGCCCGGCGGCACGCTGACCAGCGCCTCGGTCGCCCAGGTTGCCTATTTCGACCTCAGCACCGGCCGGCAGATCGAGGTGGGCAGCAAGTTCGACTTCCTCGATGGGCGCGGCTCGGCGACGGCGGCGGCCTATCGCATCGTGCGCAAGAATATCTCGGTGCCGTCCGCTTCTACGCCCAATACCACCGAGCAAGCCGGGCAGCAGACCTCCACCGGTGTCGAGCTGGCGGCCTCGTTCAAGGTCACTCCGCAGTTGCTGGCCGCCGGTAACCTGGCCTGGGTACGTGCCGAGTACGACGAATTCAACGAAAACGTCGGCGGTGTGGCGATCTCGCGCAAAGGCAGGAACCCGGTGAACATCCCGGAGCGTGTGGCCAACCTCTGGTTGACCTACGACGTTACGCCGGACTGGCAGGTGGGGGCCGATGCGCGCTACGTCTCCTCGGTTTACGCCAATACAGCCAACACCATGTGGGTGCCGTCGTACACGGTCTACGGGCTGTTCCTCAAGCACGATCTGGATGCCCACACCGAGCTGAGCGCGCGGCTACGCAACCTCACTGATGAGACCTATGCCCGCTTCATCCACCAGAGCAACACCCAGTATTACCTGGGTGAGCCGCGCAGCCTGGAAGTGGCTGTGCAGTGGCGCTACTGATGATGCTGAAACGACAGCTGTATCTCTGGCATCGCTGGCTGGGCATTGGCCTGTGCCTGCTGATGGCGCTGTGGTTCGTCTCCGGGGTGGTGATGCTCTATGTCGGTTACCCCAAGCTGACCACCAGCGAACGCCTCGAGCATCTGCCGGCGCTGCCTGATACCTGCTGCGCCGAGGTGCCGGCGCAGTGGGCGCAGGTGCCGTTGCAGCGTTTGCGCCTGAGCAGCCTGGGCGGGCGGCCGTTCTATCTGTTGGAGTTGGCCGACGGGCGCCGTGTGACCCTCGATGCGCGCAGCGGTGAGCCGCTGCAACGTGCCGACGAAGCCTGGGCGCTGGAGGGTGCTCGGCAATATGCCGGCGACGTGCCTCTGCGTTATCGAGGCCAGTTCGACGAGGACGTCTGGACGCACTCGCGTGCATTGGATGTCGAACGTCCTCTGCATCTGGTCGAACTGGGTGATGCCGAGCGAACCTGGCTCTACCTGTCCGGCAAAACGGGTGAAGTGGTGCGCGATGCCAGCCTGCAGGAGCGGCGCTGGAACTGGCTGGGCGCCTGGTTGCACTGGCTCTATCCGTTGCGCGGTGGCTTCGGTTTCGACAACGGCTGGCGGGTACTGGTGATCGGGTTGTCCCTGCTTGGCACGGCCATGGCCGTGCTGGGCATGGTGGTTGGTGTGATGCGCTGGCGTTTTCGCCAGCCCTATCGCAACGGTTCGCGCAGCCCGTACGTGGGGGGCTGGTTGCGTTGGCACCATGTCGGCGGCCTGCTGTTCGGCGTCGTACTGGTGGCATGGATCTTCAGTGGCCTGATGTCCATGCGGCCCTGGGGCACCACCGACAGCCGTTCACGCCTCGACAGCGCGTTGATGCAAGGCGGCGCGCTGCGGGCGGCGGACGTTTCGCTCTCCGTCAGCCACGCGCTGCAACTGCTGCGTGCGGAGCTGGATGTGGTCGAGCTGGAATGGCGTCGCCTGGATGGCAGCACCTATCTGGTAGCGCGCGATGCGAGCGGCGAGAGCCGCATGCTGCACGGCGCGACCTTGTCGCGTCAGCTTCCCCGTGAGCAACTGCTCGATACGGCGCGCCTCATGGCGCCGGATACGGCACTGCAAAGCGACTGGCTGGAGCGCTTCGATTCCTACTATTTCGCCCGCGATGCGCAGAGCATGTACGGCTTTCAGAGCCGTCCGTTGCCGGTACTGCGTGTGCGCTTCGATGACCCGGAGCAGACCTGGGTCTACCTCGACCCCGCCAGTGGCGAGATGGTCGCACGGCATGATCAGCGCCAGCGCGTCGGTCGCTGGCTGTTCAACCTGCTGCATAGCTGGGACTGGCCGCCGCTGCTGGAGCGTCCGCTGTTGCGCGAAGCGCTGATCATTGCCTTCAGCCTTGGCGGCCTGGTGATCTGTCTCAGTGGCACGGTGCTGGGCTGGCGTCGCCTGCGCCGTGGGCGCGGCCGGCGACGCAAGGAGGTCGTGCAAAAGATGCTGGAATCTTGAGTGGTTCATTGCGCCCATCGGACGCAGTATTTGCGAGTTGCCCTTTTCCGTGGTGTATCGACCTGCCAATGGCGATACACCGAGAAGTTTCATAACCAGGAGGTTCACCATGAGTCTGAAGAAAACCCTGCTTGGCCTGACCCTGTTGCTGCCGGCCCTGCTGGCTCAAGCCCACGAGTATGAGGCCGGCCAGCTGCATATCGACCACCCCTGGTCGCGTGAGATGCCGCCGGTGGCGCCGACCGCTGCCGCTTATTTTGTGGTGCACAACAAGGGCAGCGAAGCCGATCGTCTGCTCAGCGTCAGCACGCCGGTGGCCGGCAAGGCCGAGCTGCACGAGCACGTGCACGCGGGTGGCGTGATGAAGATGCAGCAGGTGCAGGATGTGGCCATCCCCGCCGGTGGCGAGGTGAAGTTCGAGCCCATGGGGTATCACGTCATGCTGTTCAACCTGAAGCAGCAGGCCAAGGATGGTGAGCGCTTCCCGCTGACCCTCAACTTCGAGAAAGCCGGTGCTGTCGAGGTCGAGGTCGCCGTGCAGAAGGATGCGCCTGAGGGGCACGATCATGCTGCCGGTCATGACGCAGGCAAGCACCAGCACTGATGATGTTCACGGCACGCAGGCGAACCTTCGCTGCCCAGCTTGGGCTGCTGGCGTTCGTCCTTATCGTTCTGGCGCCCCTGGCGTCGCAACTGCGTGCCGAGCCGGCTGACTGGCGTTGGCTGAGCGAACTCAGCTGTCATGACGGGGCCGGTAATGTGCCGGCCCCAACGGGCAGCTCCAGCCCAGTGTTGCAGGTGGATGCCTGCGGCTACTGTTCGCTGTTCTCGCATTGTCCTGTGCTGGCCGACACCTGCTCGATGGCCGCGAGCCGCCTGGAGTCGTCTTGCGACGTCGTCCTGGCGTTACCGGCGCACCCGCTGGCGGGTGCCCACTTTCCTCATGCGCTGTCACGCGCACCGCCCATGCGCTCCTGAACTCAGCGCTTCCATGAGGCCGTTACCAGGCCTCTTCGCAAATCGACTTTTCAGGTATCCGCATGTCCGTTTCCTTCGTTTCGGGCGCCGCCTCCGTGCGCTCGCGTTTTCCCTTGTCCGCCCTGGCTGTCGCCTGCGGCCTGTGTTCCATGACTGCACTGCAGGCTGCCGAGGAGCATGTGCACGAGCTGCCGCCCAGCGTGATCACGGCGATCCAGCAAAGCTCGCCGCTGACTGTGGTGGCCGATCCCAAGGATGCACGCCAGCCCGTGCCGGCCAGCGATGCGGCCGACTACCTCAAGACCATTCCCGGTTTCTCCGCGATTCGCAGCGGCGGCAGCAACAGCGATCCGGTACTGCGCGGCCTGTTCGGTTCGCGCCTGCTACTGCTCACCGATGGTGGGCAGATGATCGGCGCCTGCCCAGGACGGATGGACGCTCCCAGTTCCTACATCTCACCGGAAACCTTCGACCTGCTGACCGTGACCAAGGGCCCGCAGACGGTGATCTGGGGACCAGGCGCTTCGGCGGGCGTGGTGCGTTTCGAGCGTGAGCCGGAGCGTTTCGGCGAGCTGGGCGCGCGCCTGCATGCCAGCGTGCTGGCGGGCTCCAATGGCCGTTTCGACCAGGTGCTGGATGGCGCCGTCGGCAGTGAGCAGGGCTACCTGCGGGTGATGGGCAACCGCTCGCACTCGGACGATTACGACAACGGTGACGGCGACACCATCGCCTCGCGCTGGGACAAGTGGAACGGCGACGTGGCCCTGGGCTGGACGCCGGATGCCGATACCTTGATCGAACTCAGCGCCGGCCGTGGTGATGGTGAAGCGCGCTATGGCGGACGTGGCATGGACGGCACCCAGTTCAAGCGCGAAAGCCTCGGTCTGCGCATCGAGCGCAGCAACCTCGGCGGTGTGCTGGATAAGGTCGAGGCCAAGATCTACTACAACTACGCCGACCACATCATGGACAACTTCCGCCTTCGCGTGCCCGATCCGAGCAGCATGATGGCCGGGCCGATGGCGGCGCAGGTCGACCGCCGCACCCTGGGCGCACGCCTGGCCGCGACCTGGAAGTGGGACGACGTCGAGCTGATCACCGGTGTCGATGCGCAGCGCAGCGAACACCGCCAGCGCCGTTCCAGCGGCGGCATGATGGGTATGCCCTATGTCGATGCTGATCGTTTCCCCTGGGACAAGGACGCGCTGATGCACAACTACGGTGTATTCGCCGAAGCCACCTGGAGCCTGGCCGAGCGTGATCGGCTGATCTCCGGTGCACGCCTGGATCGCGCTTCGGCCAAGGATTATCGGCAGAACTTCAGCAACATGATGGGCATGTCGACGCCCAACCCGACGGCGGGCGAAACCCGCGCCGATACCCTGCCCAGCGGTTTCGTGCGCTACGAGCACGACCTGTCCGGCTCGCCGACCACCGTCTATGCCGGTATCGGCCACGTGCAGCGTTTCCCCGACTATTGGGAGCTGTTCTCCGCCGGACTCAATGGCCCGGCTGGTGCGGACAACGCTTTCGACGGCATCAAGCCGGAGAAGACCACCCAGCTCGATATCGGCATCCAGTATCGGGACGACAAGCTGCAGGCCTGGGCCTCGGCCTATGCCGGGCAGATCCGCGACTACATCCTGTTCGACTACCGTGGCATGAGCACGCAGACCGACAACGTCGATGCGCGCATCATGGGTGGCGAGCTGGGTGTGGCCTATGCCTTCGATTCCAACTGGAAGGCCGATGCGACACTGGCCTACGCCTGGGGCAAGAACAGCAGTGACGGCGAGGCACTGCCGCAGATGCCGCCGCTGGAAGCGCGCCTGGGCCTGACCTACCAGCGCGACGACTGGAGCGTCGGTGCCCTGTGGCGTGTGGTCGATGGTCAGGGGCGTATCGCCGAAGGGCGCGGCAACGTGGTGGGGCAGGACTTTGGCGACAGCGCCGGCTTCGGTGTGCTCTCGCTCAATGGTGCTTATCGCGTCAGCCAGCAGGTCAAGCTCAGCGCCGGTGTGGATAACCTGCTCGACAAGAACTACACCGAGCACCTCAACCTGGCGGGTGACGCGGGCTTCGGCTTCCCGGCCGAGACCCGCATCGACGAGCCGGGCCGTACCTTCTGGGCCAAGGTCGATTTCGACTTTTGAGGTATCAGTCATGGGAGGGGCTTTAGTCGCGACGAAGCCCCTTTCCTTATAGAGCTCTAGCGCGGATGCAATCCGGGCGTTTCCCTGGCGATCTCCCCCGGATTGCATCCGGGCTACGATTTTGCGTGCGCTAATACAGCCTTAAGGTTCGAGCGCGAGAGTAGTCCCCGCAGACACACTTTCCTGCACCGAAGAGGGCTACATCATGCGCAAGCTGCTTCTGCTGTCCCTGGTTCTGGCCAGTCCGCTGACCTTCGCCGCCACTCAATGCACCACCGCCGACAAGTCGCAGTGGCAGGATCAGGACAAGTTCCAGGCCGACCTCAAGGCCCAGGGTTACGAGATCAACAAATTCAAGGTAACCGGCGGCAACTGCTACGAAATCTACGGCTTCAACAAAGACGGCAAGAAGGTCGAAATCTACTTCGACCCGGTCAGTGGTGATGCCGTCAAGAGCAACGTGGAAAGCTGATGAGCGCCCCGACCATACGCCTGTGGGATCCAGTGGTGCGCCTGTTCCACTGGTCCCTGGCCGGCGCTTTCCTGGCCAATTACTTCTTCACCGAAGAGGGCGAGAACTGGCACCGCTGGTTCGGTTACTACGCCGTGGCCTGGTTGGTGGTTCGCCTGGTGTGGGGCTTCGTCGGTACCCCGGCGGCACGCTGGGCGGATTTCTGGCCGAGCCGTGCGCGTTTGAGCGAGCACTTGCGCGCGCTGATTTCCGGACAGCCGTATCACCGCCTTGGGCATTCTCCGCTGGGCGCGCTGGTGATGATCCTGATGATGGCGCTGATGCTCGGTTTGGGCGTGACCGGCTTTCTCATGGAGGAGGTCGATTACTTCTGGGGCGCCGATCTGCCGCTGCAAATCCACGAGTTCTGTGCCAATGGCCTGATGGCACTGGTGGGCCTGCATATCGCCGCAGCCTTGTTCGAAAGCTATCGGCTACGCGAGAACCTGCCGTTGTCGATGGTCACCGGCAAGCGGCGCAAGTTGCAGGAGCACTGAGTGTACAGTCGCGGCTGAAGCCCCTCCCACAGTACCCACGCTCCGTGGGAGGGGCTTTAGCCGCGATGAGCCTTGCTCAGGCCAGGCGCGCGTCCAGGCTGTTCTGCGCCAGGCGCTTGGCCTGTTCCTCGGTCATGCCCAGGTGCTCGTGCAGGGCCGCGAAGTTCTCGCCGACGTAGCCGCCGAAGTAGGCCGGATCATCCGAGTTCACCGTCACCTTCACGCCGCGCTCGAGCATCTCGAGGATGTTGTGCTGGCCCATGTGCTCGAACACGCACAGCTTGATGTTGGACAGCGGGCAAACGGTCAGCGGAATCTGCTCGTCGATGATGCGCTGCATCAGGCGTTCATCTTCGATGGCGCGTACGCCGTGGTCGATGCGCTTGATCTTGAGCAGATCGAGCGCCTCCCAGATGTATTCGGGCGGGCCTTCCTCGCCGGCATGCGCCACTGCGTGCAAGCCTTCGCTGCGCGCCTTGGCGAACACCCGCTCGAACAGCCGTGGCGGAAAGCCTTTCTCCGAACTGTCGAGACCGACGCCGATGAAGGCATCGCGGAACGGCATGGCCTGCTCTAGGGTCTTGAACGCTTCTTCCTCGGGCAGGTGACGTAGGAAACTGAGGATCAGGCCATGGCTGATGCCCAGTTGCTGCTCGCCATCGACCAGCGCCTGCTGGATGCCGCGCAGCACCACTTCGAAGGAAATGCCCCGGTCGGTATGGGTCTGAGGGTCGAAGAAGGGCTCGACATGAATGACGTTCTGCGCCTTGCAGCGCTGCAGGTAGGCCCAGGTCAGGTCGTAGAAATCCTGTTCGGTGCGCAGCACGTTGGCGCCGGCGTAATACAGGTCGAGAAATTCCTGCAGGTTGTTGAAGGCGTAGGCGGCACGCAGGGTTTCGACATCGGCCCAGGGCAGGGCGATCTGGTTGCGTTCGGCCAGGGCGAACAGCAATTCGGGCTCCAGCGAGCCCTCCAGGTGCAGGTGCAGTTCAGCCTTGGGTAGGGCGTTGAGCCATTCGGGCATGGTGATTTCTCGTTGTCAGACTTCGGTTGAGGCAAAGTCTAACCGTTGAGACAGGAATCTGCTGTTTCGTCAGCCTGAAACGTCCGCGCAGAAGCGCTTTTTCATCATCGGATATCGTCGTGGCGTCACATCAACCGTAGCCCGGATGCAATCCGGGGAAACCTGCCATGGACTTCCCGGATTGCATCCGGGCTACGGTGTTGCAGTTTCTCAGGCGCGTTCGATGGCCAGCGCCACGCCCTGGCCGCCGCCGATGCACAGGGTGGCCAGGCCTTTCTTGGCGTCGCGGCGGATCATCTCGTGCAGCAGGCTCACCAGCACGCGGCAGCCCGAGGCACCGATGGGGTGGCCCAGGGCGATGGCGCCGCCATTGACGTTGACCTTGTCGGCGTCCCAGCCCAATTCCTGGCCGACCGACAGCGCCTGGGCGGCGAAGGCTTCGTTGGCTTCGATCAGATCCAGATCGGCCAGGCTCCAGCCGGCTTTTTCCAGGCAGCGACGGGTGGCCGAGACCGGGCCGATGCCCATGATCGCCGGATCGACGCCGGCATTGGCGTAAGCGGCGATCTTCGCCAGCACCGGCAGGCCCAGCGCCTGAGCCTTGGCCGCGCTCATCAGCAGCACGGCAGCGGCGCCGTCGTTGAGGCTGGAAGCGTTGCCGGCGGTGACGCTGCCGTCCTTCTTGAACGCTGGTTTGAGCTTGGCCAGGGATTCGGCCGTGGTGCTAGCACGTGGCTGCTCGTCATGGGCGAAGGCGATAGGGTCGCCCTTGCGCTGCGGGATCATGACCTGCGTGATCTCGGCATCGAAACGTCCGGCCTCGATGGCGGCCACGGCCTTCTGCTGCGAAGCGGCGGCGAAGGCGTCCTGGGCTTCACGGCTGATGCCGTACTTCTCGACGAGATTCTCGGCAGTAATGCCCATGTGATAGTCGTTGAAGGCGTCCCACAGGCCGTCGACGATCATGCTGTCGAGCATCTGTGCATGGCCCATGCGCAGGCCGGTGCGGGCTTTCGGTAACACGTAGGGCGACAGGCTCATGTTCTCCATGCCGCCGGCGATGATCACCTCGGCATCACCGCAGCGAATGGCCTGGGCAGCCAGATGCAGCGCCTTGAGGCCCGAGCCGCAGACCTTATTCAGGGTCATGGCGGGGACAACATGAGGCAGACCGGAGCGGATCACGGCCTGGCGTGCGGGG
>PJUK01000103.1_pt1 | contig 65325 bp, 58 predicted proteins | sample 1512211 | NCBI WGS metagenome assembly PJUK01 (sample SAMN08177668, study PRJNA422409) | Feces metagenome, whole genome shotgun sequencing project. | reverse complement strand
CTTAATGCCTTGGTTGCCCAATTCGCGATAGAACGGCACATTGGAATCACCATTGATGGTCGAGATCACTGCCGTCTTTTTACCCGCAGAGAACTTCTTAATATTGGACACAATGGTTTGATAATTGCTGTGACCAAATGGGGTGTATTCTTCCATGATATCGGCATCGGCGACGCCCTTCGATTTCAAGAAGGCCCGCAGAATTTTATTGGTGGTCCGTGGATAGACATAATCGGTGCCCAACAACACAAAACGTTCTGCTTTCCCGCCTTCATCTCCCATCAAATATTCAACCGCGGGAATTGCTTGCTGGTTCGGAGCCGCCCCGGTATAAAAGATGTTTTTCGATTGTTCCTGACCTTCATACTGCACCGGATAGAACAACAAGCCATTCAGCTCTTCCACCACAGGCAACACGGATTTACGCGACACAGAGGTCCAGCAACCAAAAATAACCGCGACTTTATCTTGGGTAATCAGCTGACGCGCTTTTTCTGCAAACAGAGGCCAATCTGAGGCTGGATCGACAATCACAGGTTCCAGTTTTTTGCCCAGTACCCCACCATTGGCATTGATTTCATTGATGGTCATCAAGGCGGTGTCTTTCAGTGAGGTTTCCGAAATCGCCATTGTGCCTGAAAGCGAGTGCAGAATCCCAACCTTGATGGTGTCACCGCTGGCTGCAGGCGCAGTTTTGGCTTGCGTTTTTGCTTGTTCTGTTTTTTCGGCCGGTTTTGAACAGCCCACCAGACCAATTCCCATCATGGCTGCCATGAGCACTGACATCGACATCAATTTGTTTTGCATCATTCTCTCCACCCATCAATATTGTGATTTTTACTGGGTGGGGTTATTCAATTTTTATGCCAACACAACAAGATATTGTTTTTATTTAATTTTAATAAATTTTACTGATGCTTTTTTTGATCTTGTATACAACATTGCATACAAAAAATACGCAGCGACCTAAAATGATGCAGATTTGTTCAGCCCAAATCTAAAGACTTTACACAAAGAAAAAGCCAGACATTTATCTGGCTAATCTCGATCTTCTAAGAGGAATTTAGACACTGATATCTGCTAAATTACCTTTTTGCTCTAACCAGTGCTTACGGTCGGCAGAACGCTTCTTCGCCAGCAATTTATCCAGTAATCCAGCCGTTAAATGGGCATCGTCCAGATCCAGTTGCACCAGACGACGCGTATTCGGGTCCATGGTGGTTTCACGCAACTGGCTGGCATTCATCTCGCCCAAACCTTTGAATCGGGTGATTTGCGGATTTTTATTGCCTTTGACTTTTTTCAAGATCGTCTCTAGCTCATCATCATCCAAGGCGTAATACACATCCTTGCCAATATCAATACGATACAGTGGTGGCATCGCCACAAACAGATGACCTTCCTCCACCAGTGTCGGGAAATGTTTTACAAACAATGCGCATAATAAGGTTGCGATATGCAGACCATCCGAGTCCGCATCGGCCAGAATACAGATTTTGCCATAACGTAATTCAGATAAATCGTCACTGCCTGGATCAACCCCGATCGCGATGGCAATATCATGTACTTCTTGCGAAGCCAAGACCTCATCGGAAGACACTTCCCAGGTATTCAGGATTTTTCCGCGAATCGGCATAATCGCCTGAAAATTCTTGTCGCGCGCCTGTTTGGCACTGCCGCCCGCAGAGTCCCCTTCGACAATAAACAGTTCACTGTCTTCACGGGTTAAACCGACACAGTCAGCCAATTTCCCGGGTAAGGCTGGGCCTGCGACAATCTTTTTACGCTCGACTTTTTTTGCGGCTTTGAGACGACGTCCCGCTTTGGCAATCGCCATTTCAGCCAGTTGGGTCGCAATCTCGGCATGCTGGTTCAGCCATAAAGCGAATGCATCTTTAGCAATGTTCAGCACAATATTAGAGGCTTCACGGCTGGATAAACGTTCTTTGGTTTGTCCTGAGAATTGTGGTTCCTGAAATTTCAGCGATAAAATAAAATTTACCCCATCCCAGACATCTTCCGCAGACAACTTCATATTACGTGGCAATAAATTGCGTAATTCACAGAACTCACGCAGCGCTTCGGTTACACCTGAACGTAAACCATTAACATGGGTACCGCCTTGCGCAGTGGGAATCAGGTTGACATAACTTTCCTGAATCTGTTCGCCACCTTCCACGTTCCAGCAAATCGCAAACTCACAGGCTGCACGATCCGCTTGCCCCTGACTGACAAAGGCCGGATCAGGCAGAATTTCACGATCTTGCAGTTCGTCCATCAAATAGTCGACCAGACCATTTTCAAACTGCCATTCAATTTTTTCTTTATTGATTTTATCGTCATAAATAATTTTTAAGCCCGCAGCTAAAACTGCTTTGGCTTTTAAATTATGTTTTAACGCCTTTAATGCAAATTTAGGACTGTCAAAATATTTGGCTTCCGGCCAGAAACGAACGGTTGTTCCTGTGGCACGCTTTGCCACCTTGCCTTCCAAAACCGATAAGGGGGCAACCGGTTCACCCTGTTCAAAGGCCATTTGATACAGGTTACCCTGACGCTGTACCGCCACTTCAACACGGGTCGACAAGGCATTGACCACGGAAATACCGACACCATGCAAACCACCAGAGAACTGATAGTTATCGGTACTGAATTTACCGCCGGCATGTAACTTGGTCAGAATAATTTCGATACCGCTTTGCCCATATTCCGGATGGATATCGACTGGCATGCCGCGTCCATTATCTTCAACTGACAATGAACCATCTTCATAGACCGTGACACAAATCTGGTTGGCATGACCGGCAAGTGCTTCATCGACTGCATTATCAATCACCTCTTGCGCCAAATGGTTTGGACGTGAGGTATCGGTATACATGCCTGGTCGACGACGGACAGGATCTAAACCAGAAAGAACTTCAAGGGATTGGGCCGTGTATTGTGTCACTGGGTTGGACTTCCTTTTTGGAGGGCTGCCGATAAAAATTCGAGTACTAAAGGTAATTTTTCTTCAAAATCATCCATTGCATGATTACCACCAGCGTCAGTTAAAATCAATGAGGATGGATGAACTGCACTATAATAGCGTTGAGCCTGATGATAATCCAAGACTTCATCGCCTTGTTGCAACAGCACCAGAATTTTATCAGCATGCTTTAACTTCGTGTCAGCAATCGATTGTAATTGCTGCAATTGATCTGTATCAAGTGTCCATGATTCAGTGACTTTGAGCGGGATTTGTTCAATACCGAATAAATCTTGAAAGAGTTGCCATGGTTGCATAGCAGGATTGATCAGTACAGCAGGACAAGCATACTTTGCGACAAAGTATGTCGTGTAGAACCCTCCTAGGCTACTTCCCACCAAAACCACTTTATCACGCGGTAAATTTTCGATAAGCTGAGAAAGCTGTGCAAGTACCTGATCAGGAGCACGATTTAAGTCAGGTAAATGCACCTGAACGTCATCGCGTCCTGCACAATATTGTTGCAGCTGTTGCCCTTTGATCGACATCGGACTGCTTCGAAAACCATGTAAATAAATAATTTGCATATGCACCAAAAAAAGACAGCGGCTTGACTTAAAGTGAAATAAATCACATTATTTTGCTTAATTGTTATGCAAATAACAATATAACATACAGATAAGCTCAACATTGTCAGACATAAAAAACCATACTGGACTCCGTTCATCAGTATTCTAAAAAAATTAGTTATGAAAGACATAAGATGTAAACGTTTGTTGTAGTTTACCTAAACAGTATCAAGTGAATCACTTCAAATCTTCGGTATATATCAAGGATGGGGAAAACAATATGCCAAGTTTAACACCGCTGCATGAAACCTACTGCAAGTGGGACCGTACGCCCCCGAGTCAGGCCGATGTTCTGGAGGGTTTGGCCCAGTTGGTCAGTACCAGCCTCAGCGGGGTACACGAATTGGTGCAACTGGTACAAACTGAGGTATTACGGACAACGCTCGGTTTAAGTGCACAAAAAGCCAAGAATTTACAAAAGCACCCGCAACTGCAAAAGTTCTACCAGTTTTCTTATGTGGCCCTGCAAAAATACGGCAGTCATTTCCTTGCCCCTAATTTACGCCGCATTAACGCCAAATTTCCGATCCTGCATGATAAACCGCTGACACCGACCTTACATTTTGCAGTCGGCGCACTAAATGGCATCTTTGGCGATTTCTTTTTAAAGCAGCATAATCCCATGGCCTTGCCCATGGTGCTTTATGATCACTATGGTTCTTTACAGCAGGGTGAACTAACCGGCCGTGTGGTGATCCTGACGCATGGTTTATGCATGAATCATCTGACCTGGTCCAATCATCGTTATGGTGGGATTGGCGAGCGCCTACTTGCCCAACGTGATAACAACACCATGTTGTATCTGAACTACAATACAGGGCGCCGGATTTCCGCCAATGGCCGCAGTTTTGCCAATACGCTGGAAGATCTGGTCCAGCGTAATCCGCGTATTACCAGTATTGACCTGATTGGGCATAGCATGGGCGGTCTGGTTTCCCGCAGTGCCCTGTTTTATGGCAAACAGAATCTATATCAATGGGTGCATATGGTCGAGAACCTGGTCTGTATCGGTTCACCACATCATGGTGCGGTACTGGAGCGTTTTGGCTTTGTCTTACAGGATAAACTTGGTGCATTTCCATTTATCAGCCTGATTGGTCAATTGGTTAATGTGCGCAGTAACGGTATTCTGGATCTGCGTCACGGTAGCGTTCGTGATGATGACTGGGAACATAATGATGCACGTATCGGTTTTGCAGATGACAATCGTAAGCCTGCGCCACTCCCATCACATATCAATACGTTCCTGATTGCAGGAACTTTAGAATTTGAGAAGCTGCGTAATAAAGCTCTCTCTGTGATTGGTGATTATCTGGTCAGTGTCAAAAGTGCTTTAGGCGAACATCCAAATCCACGTTTTCAACTCAAGCTACCCGATACGCATAAAGCTGTTTTCTACGGGCTGAACCATTTTGAAATCCAGTATCACTCGAGCGTAGCCGAGCAGATTACGCGCTGGCTGTATCCTGATGCGAGAGAAAAAGTGGAAGCTGGCGTACAGACTCATATGATCAATGTACCGAACAACTATACCTTTGATGACTTAGAAGGGATTGTTGAGACCTAAATAAAAAAGCCCAGCTTTATCGCTGGGCTTTTTTAACTTTGAATTCGTTAATTAGTTTCTTTTTCAGCTGCCAAAACACCTGTAGTTTCGCAACCTAAGGTTGATGAAATACATTTTAGATTAACGTTCACAGTAATCTTGAATGGCGAAGTTTTTCCATCTTTATAAGTTTTAACATTTGCAAGATACGTATACTGTCCTTTCTTAGCATCATATGTTACCTGATCACCCATGAGTAAATCTGTTTTCTCATCACCATCTTCACTGTCAGAGAGTATTACTGGTATTTCAGTAAAATTATTATTTTTTATATTATATAAAAAAGCAGAGACACTATTTTTTTTAAAAGGAACTTTAACATAATTAACAGTACTTAACTCTCTCGTTCTAAAAGCTAAAATATCTTTATCATGGTACAATAAAGCTAAGTCAACATTAGACTGCAAAGGTACTGCCGTCCTTAGGACATTATATACATCCTTACCATTTAAGACTTGGATACCATATTTTTTTAACGTATATTTAATATCTTTCTTTGTTTTATTAATATCACCAAAATCTCTTAGCATAATTTTCAAATCAGGCCTAATGGCAGAATATTTATTATATGTATCTATATAATTTATAGGTGATTTTACTTGGGTAGAATCTTGCAAGTAATCATTCCATAAAGGATTTTCTTTTGAATAACAAATACCACTAGCAACCACCATACTTAAAAAACACAATTTATACATTATTATAAAAACCTCAATTTACCAATAACAAAGCAGTGGCAAAAATAAAAAGACACCACTGCTTTATTAAAAAAGTTAATTTAAGATAACTTTTTTACCATTAAAATATACATTCTGACTAATATCTATTTTAAATGATTTAGCTTCACCTAATGCTTTGGTTTTAAATAGACCATCTAAAAAATAGGATAAATATATATTTTCTTGTTCACTATCACCCTCACTATATTTCAAAACATACAAAATATTACTACCGGCAGAAGCATTTATATAAGTTGTATCAAACCCTCTTTCATTTACAAGAAATCGAAGTTCACTATTTTTATCATTATTTGATATTTCTTTTAAACTATCATTTGTAAGTTTATTTTCTTTACACTTCACTCCATTACACATAAATTTTTTCTTTTCAAATATAACTGGAAGATTAACATTTTCATATTTTATATTTTTTTGCTTTTGTACTTTTTTAAAAAAATCTTTATCATGTAAATTAAATGTATAACATTCATTCTCAACATTTATATTATTATCTTGAAGCGAAAATGTTGTACCTGATAAACAAACTTGATTATTATTTTGACTAAATTTAATACTAGAAGGCTCATTTGCGATCTCTTCTAACCTATCATTAACAAAATAACCAACAGATTGTTCTAATGGATATACTCTTTTCGTTGTCGGATCTAATACAACAAAGTATTTAACCTTTCTAGGTATACCTTTCCCAGTATCTCTTACCTTATCAATTACTAAAGCGACTTTATTTTGAGCAAAGTTTGCTTTTTGGTTCAGTGAATTATTATAAAGCTTTAGATATTTATCTGAACAAAAATCAATATAACCTTGCTCAAAGTAACAATTTGAAATTTTTTCTTTTATAACAAGTTCAGTAGAGGTGCTTCTCTTTTCACTATCAAATTTTTGATTATTTTCTTTAGAAAATCCACAATTTGATACTACTAAACCAATAGAAAATATCATTACTGTTTTCAAAAATTTCATTTCAAAATCTCTATTATTTCAAACCAATTACTATCATTTTTTATTTTAAAAGATATACCCCAACTCGAATGGGGTATATCACACTATTCTTATTTTAAATTTTTCTTTAATAGCTTTCCATTCTCATTTTTATAACTAATCACTCCAGAGTTATCAATTGAGTAATAATCACCTATTTTCTCTACCACTAGCTCAGGTTTTATTTTTATCAAATAAAATTCAAAACTAGTTCCTTCATCTGTTTCTATATACTTTTCAGCAATAGAATAAAAGCTATCTTTCATTTTAGGAAGAAATCTAAAAGTATTTGCATTCAATGAATCTATTTTCGAATTATCAAATATATTCACAAAATCAGGAGATATTTTCTTTAACTCAGATAAAGAATATGCCCGATTATTAGACCTTTCAAGCTGCTCACATTTTTTCACTGGATTTTTCTCAGTACAGTTAGAGAAAAAATCAGACGATATTGGTGTTTTTATAAAAACCAAGTTATTATCATTATTTTTTTGACTCATATTTTCTATAACACTTACCTTTACAAAAGCATTATCAATAATTTTAAAGCATGCTTTTGAGTTTAAATAGGTATCTCTATAAGAATATAAATCCCCAGATATACACAACTCATCTTTTTCAGCAGAGTAATTAAAATCAGCTTTCGCCTTATTTACTTGATAATTCAAAGGGTAAACTTTATATTTTTTTTGATTTAAAACTGCCAACCTAAAATATTTACCATCATCAATTTTTATTACAGAATAATCTTTATTAAAATCTGGTTTCATTCCAATATTTTTTTCAAAAATTTTAATTTTATCCGTTTTACAGTAATAATTATCTACATCATTGTCAAAACCACAAGGCTCAACTTTAATACTTTGATTGTTTTCTTTAGAGAATCCGCAACTTGATACTACTAAACCAATAGAAAACATCATTACTGTTTTTAAAAATTTCATTTCAAACTTCCTATTAGTTTAAACCAATTACTATCATTTTTTATTTCAAAAAGATATACCCCAACTCGAATGGGGTATATCACACCATTCTTATTTTAAATTTTTCTTTAATAGCTTTCCATTCTCATTTTTATAGCTAATCACTCCAGAGCTATCAATTGAGTAATAATTACCTATTTTCTCCACCACCAGCGCAGGTTTTATTTTTATTAGATAAAATTCAGAACTAGATTCTTCATCTGTATCTACATATTTTTCAGCTATAGAGTAAACTATATCATTACCTTTAGATATAAATCTAAAATTGTCTACATTGAGATCTTTTATCCTACTATCTGATAAAATTTTTCCTTCCAATGGAAGTTCATCTAAAATTTTCGTTGACTGATAAGAATAATCTTTTATGTTACTTATTTTTCTACATTCTTTTTCAGATTTATTTTCTCTACATTCTGAATAAAAATTTGATGATATAGGATATTTAATTACTTTAACATTCTCCTCTATTTTATTAAATTCTTTGGCAACTGACGAACTACTTGAGCAACCAATAACAGGAGTTAGCATTAATATAGCTAAATACATTTTTACAGGATTAAAAACTTTCATAAAATTACCTACTTATATTTGCACAACACAAATTATCAACAAAATAAAAACACTTATTTAAGATTTCGATTATCTTTATAAAAACTAAAGACATCTATCAATATAATCTTTTTTATCTAAAACATTCATTGGAATTTGATTTTCATCATCATAAGTAACATTATATAATTTATTATTTTTTTTATCAATTTTAATCCATCCAAATGTCGCCCCATTATTTACCCCATTTTTACTTTTCACAAATATTTGTATGTAATCCTTTTCTGAAAAATCAAAAGTAACATCTTTCTTATTAATTTTTTTCATATCAAAATTTTTATAAATGATAGCCTTAAGATCATTATCACATTGAGAGTATTGATCTGAACTATTAATATTTATTTTTGCACTGCATCCGCTAGTTAATAAAATAGCAAATAAAAAACATATAAATTTCATCAGCAAACTATCCTTATCTATTAAAATGTTGATACAATCCTAACTTTAATTTTACTTAATTCATTTCTATAAACCTCTTGTTTGTCCTTTTCTTTTGAAAACCATCTAGCATAATTCCCATTGTATTTTTTAATGTACTCAGAAACATATGTCATACCAACCAAAACAGATGAGACACAAACAAATACTTTTTTCTTATTTTTTTCTTGAGCATTCCCTCCAGATCCACTCAAACCTTTATTTTCATATGCTGACCATGTTCCTGTAGGTGGCTCAATAAATAATGATGAATCCCAACCATAATAAGGCGCAGAACCATGTACTTCCATACCGGGGGTTCCACCATATTTATATTGCTCTGAAGAAAAATGTCTAGTCTCTGCTCTATACATTCTTTCTACTATTTCTGCTATTTCTTTACCATATTTATCGTAAATAATTTTTAAAGCTTTTCTTGCATCATCTTCATCAAATAGTTTATTTTTCTTTTGTTCTAATTCGGCCAATTTATTTGAAACAGGAATAATACCACTGCATGATAATAAATTCTGCAAATTGCTTTCCTTAATAATTTGAGAAAAATAACGACCATTTAAACCATCTTTAGTTTCAGAAAATAGATTATCAACTTTATAAATATCTATAAATTCTCGTACATCTAAATGCACCCATGTAGTTGCCCCATCAGATAATCGCTCTAAACCAAATTTATTTGTAGACCAGCCTAAACTAGTATTTAAATATTTACAAAACCATTCTGTTCTTACTTTATTCTCAAGTTCATTCATACTAACTACTTGATTATTTTTATTTTGAACTACGATATCTAAAGCACACCCCATATGATTAGTTGTTGCACGTCTTTTTTTCCAGTTATTATCAATACAACGATAACCTGATGATATTCCTGTAATTTTATAACCATTAGGATTAGCTATTTTTTTAAAATAAAATAGCATTGCTTTTAACCCCCATATGAGACTCTTATGCATACCTTTATATTCATGTGCAGGTCTTGTAACCTTTATATATCGCCCTGAACTTTTTTGATAACTCTCAAATTCAAAATTATCATTTCGCCCTTTTCCAAAACCCGAGCAAACCCCACAAGGACATTTCATTGAATCAAAGAAGGGAGCTATTCCATATTCATCTCTAAACTTATCTAAAGCAGCTAAAACAGAACCACAAATTTTTCCCGTCTCTGGTACCCCCATATAATCCCTTTGGAATTGTTTAATACATTTTGCAGTTAGTTCGGTAAACTCATCCGTAGGTAAAGCTCCACCAAAGCCAGCCAAACGAATATTTACTTCCCGAATAAGCTCACTCTTACCACTTGAAATACATTGTGGGTTAGTTTTACATAAATTTGGTGCATCTACTTTAGGTGTCCCACCATCCTGACTGCGATCGTCAACTGTCAATATCTTGGAAGCAGCGTTTGTAGCTTCATTCAGCGTTTTTTTACCTTCTTCATAAAGCTCATTTACTTGATCTAGAATTTTACTGCCAAAATTTGCTCCAAAAATTCCTTCTTCCTGCTTTTTCTGAGGTGTTGTACTAGAAGGCTTTACAGGTGGAGTCTGTGATGGTTTTTGTTTAGTAGTAGCCGAAGGTTGTGTTCTCTGCTGAGTAGCTGGTTTAGACTTTTCTTGATGTGAATTATTTCCAGTAGCAGGAATATTTACTGGTAACTTAATAACTTGGCCAATATTAATCTTATTTGGATCATCTATTTTATTTAAACGTTCTAATGCGCGAACTGTCGTATGATTTTTTTGAGCTATTTCAAATAAAGTTTCACCCTTTTTTACAACATGGGTTTTTCTTTTATATTGTCCACTATTACCTTGATTTGTTAATGTTTTTAAATCCAACATTACCTTTGGGCTTGTAATTTTTACAAGCATGCGATCTCTAGACATTACAAAGCTTTGTACCTTGACCATCAAGCCATTGAACATACTTTTAATATAAACATCTAAAGCCGTGCCTTTATCTCGGCTAATTTCGACAATACAACCTGAAGAATTTGTCGCTCCAGCAGCAATAACTTGCCCAGTTCTCTGATTTTTTACTTCATATTGTGCTTTTGAGATTGGACTACCAAATAAGTCTAAGATTTGTATGGTAACTAATGATTTTTTATTCATTTCCAATCCCCACCTTGTACATTATTATCCGTTTCTGAATCATTCACATTTTGCTCGATCAAGAAATCATCCTCATCAAAACTGTCAATGACTAATCCCCATTCATCATTAGAGCCAACCAGAACTTGAACCTTTGTTGGATCTGGGGTACTAATTTTTCCTGTCCGTCCATGTTCATCTATTGATCCCGAAGTAAATGAGCCTGTTCCAGGAACAAAAGCTTTATAACTAAGCTGGCTAAAATCACTCTCCCAAAATAAATCGTAAATATCTAAACGATTACTAAAAGTTGGTGTGTTAGGTAATTCAGGAACTTCATATGAAACTTTAGCGCCGCTCTCAAACACATTTTGGCCACTTTTAACCTTAAAATAGCCTCCTGTACTAATGAATACACCATCGTTATTTATTTTGAGTTGTGAACCACCCGCTGTCAGGACAATCTCTTTCGGACTGGTGATTTCAATCTTTTCCTCAGTAGAAATCAGTTTAATCACCTTCCTCGCAATCGCCTCTATTGCATCATCCTGCGCCTGCAACTCCAGCTTGCCTTTTGCTGCATACGCTCTAAAGCCCTTTTGTGCGGCAAACAGACTGATCTTGTCCTGTGCATGTCCGATAATATTTTTTTGTGCACTCAGGTTAATTGAACCACTGGCACTCTCGGCAATATCCTGAGAAGCCTGCAAAATAATATTTTCAGGTGTCGTTAATGCAATCCCATTCGGGGATGCCAACAACATCAGCGCCTGTCTGAAAATCTTGCCTTGTTCTTGCTGCTTGGCATCGGAACTGCTTTCCAGACCTTGGGTATAGCCCTCCATAAAACCCTGTAATGAACTCAATGCCTTAGAAGGTGTAATATCTAACTTGCTCCCTTTACTAAAAGTCCCACAGGTACTCATCAGCTCAAAATCTTTAATATCGACATTGGCCAGGACTTTACCAACTTCTTTAATACTCTCGAACGGATTCTGCTCTATCCGGTCTTTAATACTGGCAAGCTTGCCTTTCACAAGATCAGCGCCATGCTCTTCGACGTTTTCGATAAACTGTTTTAGATTTTCAACCGCATCTTTGGCATCACTAAAGAAGCTATTAAACTCTTCCACTGCGCCTTTGGCATCGCCCCCGAGTGCACCAATATCTTCAATAAAACCACCGCAATCCTTTAAGGCATGAATCGGGTCTTGACTCATTCCTTGTTTAAATAGATTTAAGGTGCTATCCAGTGCTTGTCCCGTGGTTTTAAGCTCCAATGACTGAATAAACTTCGGTAAACGGTTAATCACATTCAGCGCATCAGTCTGCTGCTTTGCAGCCACTTCGCTGAGCATTTTCATGCTGTCATAGCCCTGCGACAGCAAGGATTGTGCTTGAGCAGCCTCCAGATGATCGGCGACCGCCTGTTCTTGGGCATAGGTACTAATCAGCATGCCTTTACCGGCCCTCACGGCGCCCCAGGCATCCGTTCTGAGCTCAAAACCTTCCCCACGACCATCACTGGTTTCTTGTGTTTTGGGATGACTTAAATTACCCAGATTCAGCTGGGATGCTGCATGGCTACTTTGTAGCTGGGTGCTGATCTGCCCGGTAGTATCATCAAAGCGCAACTGGTTAAAGCCACTGCCATTGACTTCCTGACTGCGGATCCCACTGAGTTTTTTGGTGTCAGGCAGTTGTCCCTTAACGTCAAACTTGGTCGGGGAGCGTTGTGCTTCATGGATACGTCCAGTCACAAAAGGACGATCGATGTTGCCATCAAAAAAGTCGATGACCACCACCTCACCAATACGCGGCAAGAAACGTGCTCCATAGCCTTCCCCCGCCCAAGGTGTGAGCACATCTACCCATGCGGAGTCGGTGTCATTGTCATTACTGCCTGCTCCACCATCATGGCCATGATCCTCACTGCGGGTAAACAGAAAACGAACCTTGATCCGTCCCCACTCATCCACATAAATGGTTTCTCCTTCAGGCCCGACCACTTTGGCACGTTGCGGATAGGCAACCGGACGATGTAACTCTGGATCATATTCAGGAATGATTTTGATCTGACGGCGAATCAAGGTCAGTTCATTGCCCTGACGCTCTGCCTCATCATAGCCATGTTGATCCCAACGACTCTGGCTAAGTAGTTGACTGACCTGTTGCTGCAGATCTTTGGGTAAATTATTTTGATTATAAAAATGCTTGGCAATAATCAGGAACTCCTGATCAGCCCCTTCGTGTTGATCAATTTCAGGATGTTCCCTGAGATTAAACCAATAACCGACTTGGCTATCGCGCACACTACTATACGCCTTAAAATATTTGGCCTGACTGGCATACATATCATTGAGTTGCTGATTCAGTTTTTCTAACTGACTACCACCTGAAGCCGTGGCTTGGTCTTCACCCTTTAAGTCCTGCATCCAGGCCGGGCTGATATGCCACGCCTGCTCCAGACTCAAAATGGCGGAATCAAAGCTTTCAGAATGGTTATGAGTAGTGACCACTGAACCTGCGCCTTCTTCTTGAGCCAAGGCATCAGGTTGCCAGCGTTGCAGGTGTACCGCCGTCGGTTGCAAGCTTCGAACCGCCACAAAGCCGGTAATGCTGTTCTGGAATTCTGTGGCGCTGCTACGGTGATAACGAATACTTCGTCGAGGCAAAGCCTGATACTCGCTATTGTCATCCATTAATCTGAGCTTTTGCGCTTTGAGCGGCGTACTTGAATGCGGGACAAACAGCTCGGCTTCATCGATCAGCCAGCTAATGCCTTCACTGCGCCATAAGCGCGTGAGAAAGGCATAATCAGATTCATTATGCCCCATCACAAATGGCCGAATATCATAATTCTGACTTAAACCATTCAGATCAAGGCTCAGACTTGCCGCAAAAAGTGCGCTTCTTTGCTGCCATTCCTTGAATAAAACTTCAGTAATCTCGACAACAGTTTTATTCATAAAAACACGGCTGTTACGGCGTTTATGCCATAAACTGGTCGCATCTTTTAGTGTCAGCTTATACAGGGTTAGCGCGCCATCACTCTGCCCGTAACTGGCTTCCGTTACGATCCCTGTGGTTCGGAACAGCTGTCCTGAATCGGTGACCTGATCCACGGCGACCTGAACCCCTATAAATTGTTTTAAAGGAATCTGGGCATTGGTCGATAGACAAATCAATTCGGCTTCCAGCCCGACATTAAGTTGATGCTGGCCTTGTATGCGCTGTAAAAAAATTTGATTATTCAGTAGATTATTAGAAAATTGTACGTGAATGGCACGTTTCTGTGCATTTAGCCCTATTTTTTCTAATACATTAAATATATTAAAAAGCATTTTTTATAATCAGATCGTACGGGGGAATCGGCTGAACTTTACAAAAAACAGACCTATCTGTCCACAAAAAAATCTTTTGGCCAACAAAATGGCACAAACTGTTGAGAAATGCAGAAAACAAAACCCGAAATATGTTGCCACATTTCAGGTTTTAGCCAATCAATCAACAAGGTCGTTCTTATTTTGCTGTGCCGTTGTAGTTTCTAAACAGCTGCCATAGGCAGATCAATAAAATCAAACTGAAATAAAGCAAAGACCACACCGGTAATGATTGACCGAGGAAGGTCCAGTCCACCACCGCACATTCACCCGAACCGGACAATACTTCTTGCAACACGGTTTTCATCGGTAATGCATCCACCAGATAATCCAGACCCGGACCACAGCTTGGCACTTGATCCGGTGGCAAGCTTTGCAGCCAGACATGACGTGCCGCTACACCAACCGACCAGCCAATCGATAAGGTCGCCAGAAAAGCATAAAAACGTTTGAATCCGCTTGAAACAGGATTATGGATAAAGGCCACCAGTGCAACCAGTCCCATACCGATCAAACCAAGGCGCTGGAAAATGCAAAGCGGACAAGGGTCCAGACCCTGCACATGTTCTAAATACAACGCAAATGAGATACCAATAATGCTCGTCAGTACCAACAACGCACTCACTAAGCGGTAATTCCAACGCATGGGAAATCCTCTAAAAATATTAGGGTCTGTTGACCTGCTGATCAATCAATAGGCTAGCGGTATTGTGCAAGATATTGTTCAAAACTCATGTCGTTATCTTGTTCAAGTTGCGCCTGTTTTTGCAATGACGTTTCTGCCAGCTGCGCAAAGTACTGTTTGGTTTCCTCGCTGAGCGGGTGCTGGTCGTAATGATCGACATGGTGCTGTGCCATCACACTGCCAAAGTTCCAGGTACCGCCATGTTGTAAGGTATCTGCAATCACATGCGCAGAAAGGGTCTCTTCAACATCATCTAAACGTTGCTGCATGATCTGGATCGCATCCTGATACAGCCGTTTACCATCCATTTGATCTAATAAGGCTGCGCAGCCTTGAATAGCATTTAAATGACGTTGTGCCCAGTCTTTTAATGAAACCGAGCTGGCGCCTTCTTCGATCTGTGCATCTGCTGCACGGCCACGATTCACGACTTCCAGTTGATTCCGGTCAATCTGTTCCTGCTCTTCCGCAAACAAATCTGGACTTTCATTTAATAAGCAATAAAGTGCCAAACTCTCCAGAAAACCGGCCGAAACTTCATCAATACCAATCGGACTATACGGATTCACATCCACTGCACGCAATTCGACATAACCGACACCACGGTTTTTCAATGCCTGCGAAGGGGTTTCACCGGCTTGAGGCACCTGTTTTGGGCGAACCAAACTATAATATTCGTTTTCGATCTGAAGCACATGATCATTGATCTGAATTGGCTCACCCTGTTCATCATTCAGGCCTAACTTGGTAAAATCCGAATAAGGGGTATGCACCGCTTTCTGCAAGCCATCCAGATAATCGTGCAGGTCATTGTAGTGAATACCCAGTTCTTTCTGTGCCGAGTTTTGATACCCCAGACGTCCCATCCGCAAAGCGGTCGCTTCAGGTAAATACAAAGTTCCTTTCACCAAGGGTTGTAAATGATGTTGACGTCCTGTCAGGAAACAGCGGCATACTGAGGGACTTGCGCCTAACATATACATGACCAGAGGAATTAAACGGATAAAATTCCGGATCAGGCCAAAATAGCGATGGCTACGATAATCTTGCAGGCTAAGCTGTTTTAGTTGTTGATTTTGCTCATTTTGCTGCAAGGCAATAAAGAGTGAATCAGGGAAAGATAAATTATAATGCACGCCGGAAATGGTCTGCATACGGCGACCATAACGGACTCCCAGTCCACGGCGGTAAAGTGTTTTAAAACGGCCAATATTGGAAGAGCCATATTGCGCCAGTTTAATATTTTCTTCGTTATCATCCAGCATACACGGCATGGATAACGGCCACAGTCGTTCACCCGCTTCCAGTTGCTGGTGCACCACACTATGGATATCGCTTAATTCGTTTAAAGCTGCAGCAATGGTGGTTTGCGGCGTGGTAATAAACTCCATTAAGGCTTCTGAATAATCGGTGGTGATATGTGGATGTGTCAGTGCTGAACCCAAAGCTTGTGGATGATTTTTTTGTGATAAAAATCCATTACTTTGCATCCTTAAACTTTCACGCTCAATCCCGCGTAACATCCCTTTTAGTAGCGATGCATCTACCCAAGTAGGTATCACAGAGGAAGTAAGTGTGCTGGGTTGATTCATATTATAGGCTCGCTTATTCAAGATCAGCCGACCACATCAAAGGTAGCGACTTCGTCGACCATACAGGCATCATGACAATGCCAATCCCTTCGACTCAGTCAATTATAACGACAATTGTGATCTAGTCATCTAGGCTCTGTGAACATTTGAAAAATGCTTGCGACAGAAATCCCTGTTTAGTCTGGCAATTTTTATCACAATCTTGTTACATAAGACACGCTCAAATTGTGATTTTATTGAAAAATAAATCTTCTAGAGGAGACTCGCCCATGCAAGCGCAAGACATTCTGAATTTTTGGTTTGACCCGGAACACCGCTCCCTCTGGTTTGCCAAAAGCGATGATTTTGATGCAAAAATTCGCGAGTCATTTCAAGAGATTCATCAACAGGCCGCACAGGCGGAACTGTGGTCATGGCGGCAAACGCCCGAAGGCCGTCTGGCCGAAATTATCGTGCTTGACCAGTTCTCCCGTAACTTATACCGCGATCAGGCACAGGCCTTTGCTTACGACAGTCTGGCCTTGGCTTTGGCACAAGAAGCGATTAGTTTACAACTCGATGCGCAACTCAGTCCTGATCAGCGCTCATTCTTATATATGCCCTTTATGCATAGCGAATCCAGACGCATCCATGAATTTGCCCTCAAATTATTCCAGCGCCTCGGCAATGAAATTAATTTAAACTTTGAGAAAAAGCATAAAGTGATTATTGATCGTTTTGGTCGTTATCCCCATCGCAATAAAATTTTAGGGCGAGACTCTCCCCCAGAGGAAACAGAGTTTTTAACCCAGCCCAATAGTAGCTTCTAGGTCGGTCTCCCTCGACCATTGATATCAGGAATTGCATATGAAATCGTTATTAATGTGCACACCGCTTCTGCTCGCATTGACATTTGCAGGCTGTGCAACCGTCCCTGCCAAGCCCCGAACCTTTGACCAGTTGGGCCAGTTCACCGCTTATCCGTTAAATAACAAAACCTACCGTGTCGGTTTTCAGGCGGATAACAATTTGAGTTATGGTACAGCAGAGGAAATTACCCTGCTTAAGGCAGCGCAAACCACGGTTAAAAATGGTTTCCGCTACTTTACTGTAGTGGATGACCCGAGTAATGCCCGGCATAAAGCGCCACGTCAGGCTGTGATTTATCCGACACCGTCATATTATCCTTATGGTTACTATCGTCGTCATCCCGCCTTTTGGCCGGATCCCTTCTACGATACCCCACAAGTGGTCAATATTGATCCAATCCAAGTGTCGTATACTATCGAGTGTTTCAAGACTCAGCAGCAAGCACCAGATGCCTTTGATGCACAACTGATTTTGCAATCTTTGGGGCCAAAATACGGTTTGAGTCCAACAGGAGACGTGTTGCAGCCGCCTGCACCACCTCAAAATAAAAAGTAATTAAAAGGATGGCTCAATGAGTTCAGTCGAAGAAATCCACGTACCTAGCCTGCAAAGAAGTAAATACTTTGCCACCATGGCCCTGATTATTGCCGTGGTGTCATGGATTGCTTTAATGGTCGCGGCGCATTTTCTCCCTGAATATAAATGGCTTATCCATATTTTCATGCTTGGTGCAGAAGCAGGTGTGGTGGGTGGCTTAGCAGACTGGTATGCGGTCACGGTACTGTTCCGCAACCCCTTTGGCAGAATGCCTTTACCCAAGTTATTACGTGACCACACTGAAATTATTCCACGGAATAAGGCACGTATCGCCGAGTCGATGGGACGTTTTGTGCAGGAAAACTTCCTGTCACCACAGATTGTCGAACGCAGTTTACAAAATGCCGATATCAGTCTGGCGGTAGGACAATGGTTAGCCAATCCAAAGAATAATCAGCAGGTAGTGCAAATGATTCAGCACACCGTGCCAAGAATCTTTGAATTTGTCAGTCAGGATCAAATTGCACATTTTGTCCAGAATAACAGTGTGCAATGGGTCAGAAGCACCAAGGTCAATAAGCTGGCCAGTGAAATGCTGCGGGCAGTGCTGGAAAATGATTTCCATCAGGATGTATTACAACGCGGACTGGATCTGGCGCATGAATGGATGGTCTCGCATCCTGAAGAAGCACGCGATTTATCACGTAAATTATTTCAAGAATTAGGTGTTTGGAAACTGGCCAAAGGCGCCAGCTGGATCGGGATCGACGTCCAGCAACGTACCATTGACTCGCTGATAGAGAAAGTTGAGTCGATGCTGGCCAATCCTGATCATCCATGGCGTCAGGATATTGAAACCACCACACACAATCTGATGCTGCAACTGGCAGAACCCGACAGTGAAGCCAGCCAGCGTTTAAATCGTGGCAAAGATGCCTTGCTGGATAGCCCACAGGTATTGAACTTCATCAGTGGTGCGGTTGCGATTCTATGTGATGCGATCAAGACCGATTTAATGCAGCCAGATTCAGGCATTGCCACCAACTTACAGGCGGCGATCCAACAACTGGGTGAAAGCCTGATCCAGAATGAAAAAGTACGTCAGGTATTGAATGAAAAAATGGTCGGCTTGGCGACCAATTTCAGTGAGCAATATAGCGATAAGATCATTCGTTATATCAGTGAACGTATCCATGAATGGGATTCACGGGAAATGATTGCCAAAATCGAAAGTGAGGTTGGCGGTGACCTGCATATGATCCGTGTTAACGGCGTAATTGTCGGTGCCTTTATTGGTTTAGCGCTTGGTGTAATTCGTGCTATTGTGGAAAATGTTTTGTGATATCGAATAAAAAAACCTGTTCCCTGTTCTAAATAAGATACGCGGGATAAGTCATTCGCAACCTGCGTGGTTTCAATTCAATGTTGTTTCTGCGAGGTAATCGAAACAATGCAAGAAGTGAACAGGTTTTGCGAATGACAATGCTTTTGGTTACTTTGGGCAAAACCAAAGTAACTCCAGCTGAAGGCTTATCCTGAAATTAGGTGAGTACTCGGCAAGACACCGCCACAATAAATAATTCATTAAAATTTAATTAGGTAATTTCAATCATGTTGCAACTTCAGTCAAAACTCCCAAGCCAAGGCGTGACCATTTTTAGCATCATGACTGAACTCGCACACCGGCTCAATGCCCTGAATCTGTCCCAAGGCTTCCCCGATTTCCCGGCCCCAGCTGCCCTGCTGGATGCGCTGAACCAAGCCATACTCTCAGGCTATAACCAGTACCCCGCCGGGGATGGGGTATTGGCCCTGCGCGAACAGCTCGCCACACAGTTTTTACAACGCGATCAATTGCAACTTGATCCTGCCACTGAAATCACCATCACGTCAGGCGCAACCATTGCGATCTTTTGTGCCATTCAAGCCTGCATCCATGCAGAAGATGAAGTGATTATTTTTGATCCAAGCTATGACAGCTACGCCCCTGCGGTTCAACTGGCTGGTGGAAAATCCATTCATATCAATCTGGAAGCGCCATCTTTTCAGGTGGACTGGCAAAAAGTCAAAGACAGTATCAATGCCAGAACCCGCATGATTATTGTCAATACACCGCATAACCCCACTGGTGCAATCTGGTCAGAACAAGACTGGCGACAACTGATTGAACTGATTCAAGATAAAAATATTGTGGTGCTTTCAGATGAAGTCTATGAACATCTGGTCTTTGATGGACAAAAACACTTTAGCGCACTGCAATTTCCTGAATTACGCGATCGCAGTTTTGTGATTGGTTCTTTTGGTAAAACCTACCATGTCACTGGCTGGAAAACCGGTTATTGCGTGGCTTCGCCGCAGCTGATGCGACTGTTTCGCCAGATTTATCAGTTTGCCAATTTCTGTGGGAATATGCCGTGTCAATTGGCGCTGGCCAATTACATGCAACAGCACCCTGAGCATATTCAAGAGCTCCCTCATTTTTACCAGGCAAAACGCGATCTGTTTAATACCCAGCTTCAACACTCACGCTTTCAATTTACCCCGTCTCAAGGTACCTATTTCCAGAATCTGGATTACAGCAATATTCGTCCAGACTTAAATGATGTCGAGATGTGTCAGTTCCTTGCCGAGCAACATAAAATTGTCGCAATTCCCATTTCAGTATTTTACCGACAAGCATCAGAATCACTGCGCCTGATCCGCTTCTGCTTTGCCAAGACCGATCAGACCCTACAACGTGCCGGTGAAATCCTCTTACAGTGTTGATCAACAAAAAATAAACCGAACGATAAAGTTCCCAGCATCACTTATGATGCTATGTTGGAAAAATAGATACGCTTCAGACTGAAGGGTGAAGGAAACTGAATGACTCCACGTCAACCGCTGGTGATGCAACCCAATCTCTGGAAAACATTTTTTCTGTTTCTGGTGCCTTTGATTGCCACCAATATTTTACAAAACCTGTCGGGTACGATTAATACCATCTTTGTCGGTCAAATGATGGGCGTAGATGCCATTGCCGCTGTTTCCGTGTTCTTCCCGATCCTGTTTTTTCTGCTGGCTTTCGTGATCGGTATTTCAGCGGGAACTACTGTACTGGTGGGACAGGCCTGGGGCGCACAAAACCTTGAAAAAGTCCGCTGTGTGATTGGTTCGACCCTGTTTATGACCTTGATTGGCGGGAGCATTATTGCCGTACTCGGTCTGATATTTGCCAAGCACATTCTGGAATTATTGGGCACCGATCCCAAGGTGATGCATCTGTCCTTGCCTTATGTGCAATGGATGCTGGTCGGTAGTCCGCTGTTGTTTGTTTATATTATTTATACCTCGATTCTGCGTGGTGTCGGCGATAGCGTCACCCCCCTGATTGCCTTAAGTCTGACCAGTCTGATCGGTCTGGCAGTCACCCCGGTTTTGCTGAAGGGTTATTTTGGTTTCCCTGCATTAGGTATCGTCGCACCCGCGATTGCCACCATTCTGGGCTATGCCTTGGTATTGATTTTTTTAACGGTTTATCTGAACCATAAAAATCATCCCTTAAAGATTGATCGTCAATTATTGCAACATATTCGCCATGATGCCGAGCTGAGTAAATTAATTCTGAAACTCGGGATTCCAACCGGCATCCAGATGGTGACGACCTCTTTAGCTGGTCTGGTAATTATCGGCCTGATTAATCATTATGGCGCACATGCCACCGCAGCTTATGGTGCCGTGAATCAGGTACTGAACTATATTCAGTTTCCAGCCTTGTCGATTTCGATTGCTGCTTCGATTTTTGCGGCTCAAGCGATTGGTGCAGGTCAACCTGATTTATTAGCCAAAGTGACCCGTACAGCTTTGGGCATGAATTTCCTGTTTACGGGGGCCTTGATTATTCTGGGCTACTTATTCTCTAAATATTTAATGGCGCTGTTTATTACCGATCACAGCGTAATTGTACTGGGACAGCAACTGCTGTTTATTGTGTTGTGGTCAATTTTATTCTTTGGTGCCAGTGCGATTTTTGCCTCGATCATGCGTGCCAGCGGTACGGTCAATGTCCCCATGCTGATCAATATTTTTACCATTCTCCTGATCGAAGTACCGTGTGCCTACTGGTTTAGCTCATTGTGGGGCTTAACCGGGATCTGGATTGCCTATGCGCTGTCTTTCGTCAGCCTATGTATTTTCCAAGGCTTTTATTATCAATTCTTTTGGAAGAAATCAAAAATCAAAGTCCTGATTTAAAACAAAGAAAAAAGCCATTCACAAAGAATGGCTTTTTTCTGCAGTAATGACTTACATCATTTTGGTTGCAAGCGCAGCAATACGTTGATATCCCGTCGGGAATAAACGCTGGAATGAATCCACAATACGTGCATCAGTACCAATTAAGAGACGGCGTTTGTCCTTCTGTACGGCATTCAGAATTTGACGTGCAGCTTCTTCTGGTGGGGTACGCAGGAATTTGTCAAATTGCTTGATCGATTTGCTCGGGTCCATACCCAGACTCTTCAAGCTGTCATTCATTTTTGCTGCTTTGGCAATATTGGTGCGGATACCGCCCGGATGCACGCAGAGTGAGCTGACACCGCTCTTCTCAATATCCAGCTCCTGACGTAACGATTCAGTAAAACCACGCACTGCAAATTTGGTGGCGTTATAGGCAGACTGAGTTGGCTGCGAGGTTAGGCCAAAGATACTTGAAATATTGATGATATGACCATCTTTGGTTTGTTTGATAAACGGCAGGAATTCTTTGGTGCCGTACACCACGCCCCAGAAGTTGATGCCAACGATCCACTCCAAATCTTCATAGCTTGCGCCTTCGACCGTTGAGCCAAGTGCAACACCTGCGTTATTGAAGATCATATTAACCGAACCATGATCCTGCACCGTCTCTTGCGCCCATTGTTTTACCGCATCACGGTTTGAGACATCAAGTACTTTGGTGGTGACTGTTACAGGGTATGGCTTCACCAATTCAACGGTTTGAGCCAAACCTTTTTCATTGATATCACTTAACGATAAATGACAGCCCTGTTTGGCTAACAAGATCGCCAGCTGTTGTCCAATCCCAGAACCAGCACCGGTGATCGCTGCGACTTTATTTTTAAAATTTTTCATTGCCTATCCTTTGTGTTGCGAATGATATGCACAATATTCGCCCCAATCATGCGTTGTCATGTGCTGTTTAACCTGTAACCAATATAATTTTGACAATACAGGTTGTCAATATAGTACAGTCAAGCTTTATGACAAATGGCAATAACCGACACCTAACATGTCATAATAGGCCTATTTACATTCTTGACCGAAGATGTGTAAAAGAGACAAGGCATATTTTCAAAATTTGGTTATGCTAGATCGGCAGCAAATGACAGCAATGTAAAAAAGTACGTGATATCCGATTTAGCGACATTTTAGGGAACGGTTTTCAATGGCAACTCCAGAGCAAACGACAGACAAGAAAAAAAAGGCAGCAACCAAAGAGCGTCAATTCAAAGGTCTCTCGTTAACTGAGCGCAAGCAGGCACGTCGTGACAAACTGATTGAAGCGGGTATTGCGACTTATGGTACCCATGGCTTCTTTTCGGTCACGGTCAAGGATGTCTGTAATGAGGCCAAGCTGACTGAACGCTACTTTTATGAATCCTTTAAGAAAAGTGAAGATCTGTTCCAGACCGTGTTCCTGAAAATGATCGAAAAAATGCAGACCTGCCTGACTCAGGCGGTTCTGATGGCAGCCCCTGAACCTAAAAATATGGTCAATGCCGGTTTATCCGCCTTATTAAATGCGATTAAGGATGATCCGCGTATGGCACGGATTATTTATATCGATGCCATGCTGGTGCAGGACTTGCATAATCAGGCCACCATTCAGGAAACCCTGACCCAGTTCGACCGTATTATTCAGGGCTTTGTGATGATTACCATGCCCAATGCACCGCAAAGCACCGAAGAAGTGTCGTTAATGGCAACCGGCCTGAATGGTTATGTGACCCATATTATTATTCGCTGGGTTTCGGAGGGCTTTAAACAGCCGCTGCAGGATGTGCTTTCTGCCTGTTGTGCTGTGTTCTTGTCCTTTATCGAAACAACCTCACAAAAAAATTAAAATCGTTTTACAGTTTTGTGACAGCCATAGCCATCGCATGACAGATTGATTAACTCAATGAATTTATTTGCTTTATGATCAGATAAGTTGTCATCATATGGTCATGACTCTGCCCCACAATTGTCACAATTTATTGCTAAATTCGACTTTATTCCCTCTTTTGCAATGATATTGTCATAATTAATCTTTGTAATAAGCCTGTCATAACAACAAAACGGTTAAACCGTTACAGATTTTAAGGGTATTGCGCTGTGAAAGATGACTATATTTTAATTGTCGATGATGAGTTACCGATCCGCGAAATGATCCATACCTCTTTGGATATGGCAGGCTTCCAATGTTTACAAGCCGAGGATGCCAAACAGGCGCATCAGATTATCGTTGATCAGCGTCCTGCACTTATCTTGCTGGACTGGATGTTACCGGGGGGTGTGAGTGGTGTAGACTTATGCCGTCGCCTTAAACGCGACGAGAACCTGTCTGAAATTCCTGTAATCATGCTCACTGCACGCGGTGAAGAAGACCATAAAGTTCAAGGTCTTGACGCAGGTGCAGATGATTACATGACCAAACCCTTCTCGACACGTGAACTGGTTTCCCGTATCAAGGCGGTATTACGTCGTGCCAATGCACTGAGCGGTGAAAAAGTGATTGATGCCAATGGCTTATTGCTGGATCCTGTCAGTCAGCGTGTTAGCTTTGGCAATAGTATTTTAGATATGGGTCCAACCGAATATCGTTTACTGGCCTTCTTTATGACTCACCCTGAACGTGCTTATACGCGCGCCCAATTACTTGATCAGGTGTGGGGTGGCAATGTCTATATCGAAGACCGTACCATTGACGTGCATATCCGTCGTTTACGCAAAGTGCTAGAGCCTTTTGGTGTTGACCGCTTTGTGCAAACGGTTCGTGGCACAGGTTACCGTTTTTCGACACGAGCCGATTTAGCAGTAGGTTAAAAATCTTTTATGTACGAACCTTATCCGGTCCCTGAACTGGCACGTGAACACCAGCGTTTTCGCTACAGCAGTTTATGGACGTTTGCAAAACAAGATTTAAGGCTATTACTTTTTTTCTTATTGATTGCAAGCTTAATTGGATTTGGGGTTGGCTACTTTTGGAGCTGTATTTTTATTGCTTTTGTGGTGTTTTTCGCCCTGCAGCTCCGCTCGCTTTATCTGGTCAATGAATGGATTTCGAATCGTCCCTATGATGTTCCACCCAATTTAAACGGGATCTGGGGCGCTTTGCTGTTCAATGTTTATCGCGCACAACGTCAGGAACGTATCGTTCAGGCGGAAATGGTCGGTCTCATTGACCGTGCCCAGTCTTCTCTGGTCGCTCTGGCGGAAGCCGTGGTGCTGATTGATGACCAACATCAAATCGAATGGTGGAATCCCGCAGCCGAAAAGCTGTTAGGGATTAGTCCTTTGGACCGCGGACGTAACTTATTGTCGATTTTACGCCAGCCCAGTTTTATTGAATATTTTAACAATCCGGATCAATCTCCTGATGGCATTCGTCTGCAAGCGCAGATGGAAGAAGAGCGTTATGTACACGTCAAACTCACCCGTTTTGGTGGTGAAAGTCGTCTGTTAGTGGCACACGACACCACACGTGTCCATAATCTGGAGCAAATGCGTAAAGACTTTGTCGATAATATTTCACATGAATTACGTACGCCACTGACTGTACTCAGTGGGTATATTGAAACCTTTACCGATCAAGACGATATTACCCCACGCTGGAAACGTGCTTTCACGCAAATGCAATCCCAGACCAAGCGGATGAATGCCTTGGTCAATGATTTATTGTTGTTATCGAATTTAGAAAATAATAAGAAAGTCGCGAAAAATCAGATTATTGATATGGCCAATCTAATGAACCAGATCTTTGATGATGCACGCGCATATAATCTTGATTATGGACATACTTTAAATCTGGATATTGATAGCCATTGTGACCTGATTGGCTCGGACATTGAAATTGCCAGTGCCTTCAGCAACTTAATTACCAATGCAATTAAATATACACCGCCTGGTGGCATCATCACCATTGGCTGGCATGAAGCGGGTGACCATGCTTCCTTTACCGTACAGGACAATGGCATCGGCATTGATCCAAAACATTTACCACGCCTGACTGAACGCTTCTATCGCGTCGATAGCGCGCGTAGCCGTCAAACCGGCGGTACAGGTTTAGGACTTGCCATTGTCAAACACGTTCTGATGCAGCATGGCGCACACCTAGAAATCACCTCTAAAGAAAATGAAGGCTCAACCTTTACCGCGATCTTCCCGAAAGAACGTCTGTATCGCATGCTATAAATTTTAGCTTCAATAAAAAAAGCCGACCCTTCTGGATCGGCTTTTTCAATTCTGGCTCACTGCAATCAGTGACTGGCGTTTGCATTAAACTCTGTCGACTCGACCAGATGACTGGGTAAACCAAAAATATGATCAAAAAAGTAATTATAAACAAAGGTATAACATGGGATCAGCACCATCAGACTGAAGTCCAGCAAGAACGCCTTAACTAAACTGATTTGCATCCACCATGCAATCAAGGGAATCAAAATCATCACCAGCACAATCTGGAATCCAATCGCATGCGCAATACGTCTTAACACGGTACGCTTTTTCGAGGTTTGAGTTTTTTCCCACATCTCGAACACGTAGTTATAAAAAAAGTTCACGGTTACGGCAATGACTGCAATCAAGATCGACAAAGGTCCGGTATGACTAATGGTGGTACCTGACAGCACTGCCAGCACCATTGCACAGATAAAAAAGCTAAAAACTTCATAGAAAAACACATAAGTGACTCTTCTCTTGGTTCCTTGCATGATCACACCTTAAAATCAATAATGAGTGGATTTTACGCTTTAATTTTGATAAAAAAAGTCAATCGTTATCAGCACAGCTGACAAGAGAATTAAAATGAAATTGACCAGTGAACAACTTGAATTGATTCTTGAAATTATTGATCGTGGTAATTTTTCAGCGGCTGCCCGGGCACTGAATCGGGTACCTTCTGCCGTCAGTATGGCGATTGCCAATTTAGAAGCGGAACTAAATTTAAAATTATTTGAACGCAGTAAAAATCATCTTGCGCCCACTGACATTGCCTTATCCATCGAGCCTCATGCCCGATTGATTGTGACTAAACTGCGCCAGCTAGAAATGCATTTAACTGAACTTTCAACAGGACTGGAAACCCGTATTGCAATTGGTGTGGCTGCAGACGTCAACCAGAAACTTTTATTGCCTGCTATTGCCCATCTGCTGCAACGCTATCCGCTACTGGACATTGAAATGGTCAGTGCCCCCCAACAAGAATTAAAAGCGCGCTTACATCAAAATGAAATTGATCTGTATATCGCCTATAGCTCATCCGAGCTCGACCGGAATGAGCGCTTTCGACTCTTGGGGACTGAAAAATTTGTTGCAGCAATTTCTCCTCAAGGTGCACAACAGCTTAAGGACAATCATAAAAATGAATTGACCATGCTCTCTGAACTCAGACAGATTATTATTGCCAGCAAACACTACCCTCTCCCGGATAGTCGGGTCTTGGTCTCTGATTCTTACTGGTATAGCGATAGTTTATTGATGGCAATTAATATGGTGGAACAGGGCTTTGGCTGGGGGAATTTTCCACTTTCGACCGTGCAAGAACATTTTACTCAAGGCAGTCTGGTTCGACTGGAATTTCATGACACCACCAATCGACTGGATATGCCGATTCATGCCATCTGGCCGAGCCACAAACCTTTAAGCCAGACTATTCAGATGCTGATTGAACTCTGGACCAAACAAATCAATATGGAATAAAAAAAGCCCGACATCCTGTCGGGCTTTTTTCGTATTTCGTTACTAGGTGCAACTCCTGTCATACCTCACGTCCTGATGCCTGAACTTATCATTTTTTGTTTTATGTTCTGGAACTTCCTGTTCCTGATGAGTTCATATTAGGCAATTCAGCTTGGGTTGAAAATGGGACATTTCCTCTAATCAGTGTAAGCAAAAACGTACACAGTTTTTATATTATTCATTAAATGAAATCTGCTTGAATAAAATAGTAATACTTCAAAATAGGCAGTCCCATTAGTTTATTTAATGATAAAGTAACTAAATGTAGAGAGATTTTCTTATCTCATTTTATTCAAGATATGAAATAGATTATTTTTCTGCTGAGGTTTTATTAAAAATATAGTGGCAAAGAGGGCTAATTTGCGTGTTAACTGAAATAGCTATTGCAGATGCATATGGTGCAGGATTTGAGTTTTGCGCTACAGAAAAAATTAATGCTCATAATAACTTAGTATCATATTGCCAACATGAGTTATACGATATTTCAGGTCAATATACAGATGATACTCAAATGTCGATTGCTATAGCTGAATTTATCTTGTCTGGAACAGAATGGACTAAAGAAAATATAGCCACAAAATTTATAGAATGTTTTCAAAGAGATATAAGGGTTGGATATTCTGAAGGTTTCTACAATTTGTTAACTCAAGTTAGATCTGGAAAAGAGCTACTTAATATGCTGATCTCAACCAGTGAAAGAAATGGTGCAGCTATGCGTTCAGTACCTATCGGGTTTTTAAAGAATAGGAGTGATGTTATTACGTTTGCTACATTACAAGCACAAATAACCCATAATACTAAACTGGGGATATCATCTAGTTGTGCAGTAGGTTTAGCAGCATATTTTGGCTTACAAGAGAACGGTAGATTAGCAGAGTTAAAAAAATTCTTAGAATGTGAAGGCTTGAATGAATGGAATTTTAATTGGCAAGAAAGAGTTTCTTTAAATGCATATGACACCGTTAGTGCAGCTTTTACCTGCTTATTAAAACATGACTCAATGAGTTCACTATTGAAAGCATGCATTCAATTAGGTGGAGATACTGATAGTGTTGCTTCTATAGCTATAGGTCTAGCCACATGCTTTACAGAATATAAAAATGATTTACCAAATCATCTTTTTGAAATGCTAAAAGAAAATAACTATGGAATCCCTTTTCTAAAGAGCTTGGATAGAGATTTAATTAATTTACTAAATCCTATTGATGATCATTAAAAAAGCCCGACATCCTGTCGGGCTTTTTTCGTATTTCGTTACTAGGTGCAACTCCTGTCGTACCTCACGTCCTGATGCCTGAACTTATCATTTTTGTTTTATGTTCTGGAACTTCCTGTTCCTGATGAGTTCATATTAGGCAATTCAGCTTGGGTTGAAAATGGGACATTTCCTCTAATCAGTGTAAGCAAAAACGTACATCGCCATGCGCTCATCTCATTTATAAAATTGGTCATGACATCAAACATGATGCGAAGATTTACCTAGTCTCCTGATAAATCAGTCTGCTGTGAGATCGGCTGTATGCCCATATAATGGTCATAGCTCTGCACCAGTACACAAATCAGTACTGCAGCAATCAAGGTCACAATCTTGTTTTTCATCGTCATTTTCAGCCACCTGAATCAAGAACCTATAAAAAAGATATAAGATTTCTTTCATCTCATCTAATATAGAAAAAGCAGGCACTGATCTAATTTTGAGATATGTGGACATTAAAACAATTCAATTATCTAATCACGATTGTCGAAACCGGTGGCTTTATTGCTGCTTCGGAGAAGCTGTTTATCGCCCAATCAGCACTGAGCAGACAAATTAAAAATTTAGAAGAAGAATTAGGCTTTGAGATTTTCGATCGCTCTGAAAAGAAGATAAAACTTACGGTTGCAGGCGAAGCACTGTATAAAAGTTTAAAAACCAATCTTGATCATTTAAAAAGTTCCATTGTCAGTGCCCAAAGTATCAGTCGGGGTGAAGGCCGAATTATTAAAATTGCCCATTCCAGCAGTATCGTACTAGATCAGAATAAACTGGAAGTCTTTGAACAGCTGTGTGACACCCATAATATTGATATCGAAATGAATACTCTATCTTCTGAGTTACAACTGGAATATCTATTAAATGGTTCCATTGATCTGGGTTTTATCCGGCCGCCGATTTATCACAATTTAGATGAGGTCAATTCGATTAGCTTATACACTGCCCCATTATATGTGGCTGCCCATATTGCCGATCCGGTTTTAAGTGAAAAAGAAAGAATTTCGATACGTGAATTAGCGTCATTAAATTTTGTTTCTGTACCGCATAAAGCGCGTGGTGGCCTCAGCTATCTGGCTGCCAACTTATGTCTGGTCAATGGTTTTTCTCCGAAAAGAACCCGAATTTATTCAAGAAAAAGGTCTCAACTGGAGCTGGTCGCCAATGGCTTTGGCATTTGTATTGTGCCTGAAGAATTTAAAGTGATTCTGCCCAGTAATGTCAGGCTTATTCCGATTCAGGATGAAAATACGCTCAGTGAAGTGAAACTGATCTGGAAAAAGGATGAAGATCTGCTGATTGACCGCTGTGCCGCCTCAATTCATGCTTATTACAATGCCAAGCCAATCAATTAAACAGCACTCTAAAACAAAATGAAAAAGCCCGACATCCTGTCGGGCTTTTTCGTATTCCTTTCACTAGATACAACTCCTGTCATATCTCACATCCTGATGCCTGAACTTATCATTTTTGTTTTATGTTCTGGAACTTCCTGTTCCTGATGAGTTCATATTAGGTAATTGAGCTTGGGTTGAAAATGGAACATTGACGTTAGTGAATGTAAGCAAAAACGTACAAGATTTTTTAGTTTATAAATTAAATGAAAATTTCACCTTCTAGAAATAAACGACATTCTCCTGCGACCTCAATTCGATCATTTTCAAGTAACTTGCAATACAGCACACCACCTCGCTTTGAGGCTTGATAAGCAACAATATTTTCTTTTTTAAGTCTAGACTGCCAAAGTGGTATTAATGAGGTATGCAGCGAACCTGTTACAGGATCTTCATCTATTCCCATTGAAGGCGTAAAGTAACGAGAAATAATATCAAACTCGCTCATTCTTTCATCTGTGGCATCATTTAAACTCGTAATTGCGACACGTCGTCCTCCCAGTTTTTTAATGAGATCAAAATTCGGTTGTTCATCTAAAATAGCCGCTGTATTTGGATAGATCACAATATAAGCCTGGGGATTGATATATACCTCAGTAATTTCTTGGGACAGGCTTTCTTTTAATACTTGAGGAATCACCTCTAATCGATGAGGAATCTGTACAGGAAAATTCATTTTTATCTTGCCCTTTTCACTACGAGTAATAAAAAACTCGCCCAAGTTCGCCACATGAAAGACTAACGATTCAATTTCAGGTTGATTTTTTAAAATAATAAAACTAGTTGCTAAAGTGCCATATCCGCAAAACTGGACTTCCTTGACTGGAGAAAACCATCTAATTTCATAATTCTGATCATCTATTTTTCTAGCGAAGCTAGTCTCTGATAGATTGTTTTCTAATGCTATCTTCTGCATTAAATGATGGTCTAACCATTCTTCTAACAAGACAACCGCAGCAGGATTGCCTTTAAATAATTGATTGCTGAATGCATCTACTTGGTAAATTTTCATTATTTCTAACAGCGATAATTTTTAAACAAGATACTTAACCTATAAACTTAATAATGTATATTTTTTGATAAATAAAATGCTTTAGCTTCTATTTTTTTGTTTCAATCTATTAAAAAATCAAAATCAGTTTTTGATAAAACCCATCTAATCTTATTTGAATTACGCTATATCATTGGATTTTAATAATTGATTTCAAAAAGTTCAAAATAATGTCAATCTCTGTTCTGATAAGCATGTTTATTTTTTCACTTACAATGTCCATTTCACCAGGACCAATCAATATTACAATTCTTTCCACCAGCTTAATGCATGGATTTCGAAAAACATTGCCCTTTATTTCAGGAGCAACGCTTGGCTTTACCTTGTTATTAATATTTTTAGGCTTTGGATTTAGTCAAACGATTGGCCATTATCCTATTTTTTTCAAAATACTAGAATGTGCAGGTGCTTTATTTATTTTTTATATTGGACAAAAAATTATACTTTCTAAACCAGAGATTGAGCTTGTAAATAATATATCTGTTGCCAGTTTTACAGAGGGATTCCTCTTACAATGGCTCAATCCTAAAGCATGGATTGCATGTCTCTCGGGCATCTCCTTATTCACCTCACCTATCAGTTATTTTCCTCTTATTCTGTTTATTCTTATTTATTTCGTTACTTGCTATCTCTGTTTCATTATTTGGGGTGTATCAGGACATAAACTCGCAAAAATCTTAACCAACTCATATCAGCTCAGGCTACTGAATATGTTGATGGGCGGATCTTTAATCATACTATCCATCTTTATGCTGATCCAACTATTGGGGAATTAAATGATTGATAAATTCGCTCAATCAAAGCATGAGCAATACCATTAATTGGTATATTCGCAGGCCAAACTGCATACACACTCAAGGGTTCAAGTATCCAATCCGGTAGCACTCTTACAATCTTTTGCTGATCAAGATCAGCTTGAATTAATTCATCAGGAGGTGCTGCCAGTCCTGCATTTAATTTTGCCAGCCGATAAGCAGCATCAACATTATTCACATAAATATGAGGCTGATATGAGATTTCGACCTCTTCGCCTGTATGTCGATGCCGTAATATTCGCTTATTTTTTCTCATACTCAAACCCAGCCATTTCATATTGATCAGCTGTTTTGGATGAGTAATGGGCGGATACTGACGTAAAAAATCCGGGGTCGCAACGATACTTCGGGCTAAGGGAAACAGATAACGAGCTTTAAATGAACTATCTGCAAGCTCACCAATTCGAAAAGCAATATCAACATTTTCAGCAATCAAATCTGTTCTGCTATCATCACAAGTAATGTGTACAGTTAAGTCCTTATACGCCTCAAAAAATGTGGTAATACATTGCATAAACTCGCTATGGATAAAAACTGCCGGGATGGAGATATGCAATTGTGTCTTTCTAAGAATAGAACGTTGTTTAAAGTCTGAAATACCTGTCTCATAGGTTTCCAGCAAACCTTTGGCCGTTTCTAAAAGTTTTTGTCCATCATGTGTTAAGGTCATTTTTCGTGTATTACGATAAAATAAGGCACACTCCAAATTTTTCTCTAACTTGGCAAGATGCATACTCACCGTTGCCGTCGACAGGCCTAGTGCTTTGGCTCCTTTGGAAATTGAACCAAATTCAGCAATTTTTGCGAAAATAATTAAATATCTTATATCTTCAATCATATTATTTAATCTAGAGCTCATAAAACATAATAAGAATCAAAACTCATTGTTAATCTTGGAATTGCTTTTATAACTTAAGTAAAAATTTAAGCTGGCTAGCCCTGCTGCAAAAAAACAATACAGCATGAAAACCGTAATATTGATTAAGGGCCGGTCTAGTAAGTAATTACCTAATATTGTTGCCGAAGTTAAAATTCCTAAAAATTCAAAAAAAGAAAATTGAGGTATTAAGTCTTTCATCATTATTCACCTTTATTTTAAATTATCTAAGCTTATTTCTAGTGGTACAAAATATATAAGATATTGCATATAAATAAAAAGCCCCAGTTTTGGGGCTTTTTTACAATTTTATCAATTAAACCGAATGACCTAAACGCTCACCCATCACTACAGTTGAATTGGCCTTGAATTGCTCTTCCCAAACCATTTTATCTTTCTCAAATAAAATCACAGCAGTTGAGCCAAGATAGAAGCGACCTAATTCCGCACCTTTATCCAATTGCATTTGATGATGCTGTAACTCGACACGGCCTGTCGGTTTGACCTTACCCGTTGCAACGGTTTCAATCCCAGCAACAATCATTGCACCCACCAGAACGACCGCCATACGTCCCAGTTCGGTATCGAATAAGCAGACCATACGCTCATTACGCGCAAACAAGCCTGGTACATTTTCAGCCGTGGTTTGGTTAACCGAGAATAATTCACCTGGAATATATAAAGTTTCGGTCAATGTGCCTGCCAAAGGCATATGCACACGGTGATAATCTTTAGGTGACAAATAGACGGTCGCAAACTGCCCTTCATGAAAAGGTTTGGCTAACTGCGGATCACCAATCAATTTTTCGACTGAAAAGCTTTGACCTTTGGCCTGAAAAATATCACCCGCTTCAATTTTACCAAGCTGTGAAATCGCACCATCGGCAGGACAAACAATACTATCTGGCTGTTCATCAATGCCACGAATACCCTCTTTTAACGCACGGGTAAAAAATTCATTGAATGATTTATAGTGTTGCGCATTGCTTTGTTCAGCAATGCTCATATCAATTCCGTATTTGGCTTTAAATGCCTGAATAACAGCAGTTTTTACCAAAAGATTTTCACTTGCGGCAACCTTGCCAATCACACGGCTGAGTTGATGTTGCGGCACAAGATTTTGTGCTTTGATAAATAATTGTTTTTTTAAATCTGCTGCAAAACTCACAACGGCGACTCTCCTGAAATAATAGGACTATCGAGGCGATTGCCCCACTCACTCCACGCACCATCATAGGCTTTGACTGGCCAGTTAAGCAACCTTGCCAGAATATACGCCAAGCCAGAACGATGGTGAGACTGACAGTACACCACCACAGGTTGTTGTAAATTAAAGCCTAATTGTTCTAAACGTTGTTGTGTGCGTTCAAGCGGGTGTAATTTTAGATGATTTTCACGGTTTAGGGCAGTACTCCATTCAAAATGCAGTGCATTTGGGATGTGACCGCCGCGTCGCGCAGCCAGACGCAAGCCTGTATATTCATCATCGCTACGGCAATCCCACAGTTGAATATTCTGTTCTTCAACTTGATTGAGTAATTCCTGATATTCGACCCGATATTGCTGGACGGTGGCTAAATCAATCGGTAACAGATCTGCAACGGGTTTCACTGGATCGACTTCAGCCGTTGTCGGTAATCCAGCACCTAGCCAACCATGAATGCCGCCATTAATCAGACTGGTATGTTGAAAACCCAGACAATGTAAATTCCAGATTAATCGCCCTGCCCAGGCACCGCCTTCATCGTCATATACCACCACGTGATGTTGCGGTGAAATATTCAATTTCTCGATTAAGGCCTGTAGCCCTTCTAAGTCCGGCAATATCCCATTGGCTTGTTCTTGTTGTGCGACCAGATATTTAGGCTGTAAATGGATCGCATGAGGAATATGCAGTTGTTCATACACCGATGCACGACTTAAATCGACAATACGAATTCGCTCATGTCCTAAATAGGGCACGAGTTGTTCAGGTTCAATCAGTAAACCCAGTTTAAAATCTACGTCAGTCATTGTTATGCTGTTTTGTCATCCGCCTTATGCATAATTTTAGCATAGCCGACTTTTTATCTTTGTCTGATTTTTTGCATTCATTTAGCAGAAAAGGAGATATAGAGAAGTTAAATAATTGAATTTTCATTACAGAGTCTTACTGTGTTCTCATCCTATTTCGGGATAAGCCTTCGGCTCGACCTACTTTTGTTTCGACAAAAGTAGGCAAAACCATTGTCATCCACAAAACCTGTTCACTTCTTTCATCTATTTAACTGTATCGCAAAAAAGACGTCTTGCTTATATCACGCAGGTTGTGGATGACGTTTACGCGTACCAAATTAAAGTTATAACGTCTCGCTTGTTTCTTCAATTTCAAACACCTGACGCAAATACGCCAAGAAGGTATCATTATCGGTCATGGTCTTACCCGGGCTATCTGAAATTTTTGCCACGGATTGACGATTACACTCCACCAATTTCAACACAATATTCAACGGCTTCTGCCCCATATCATTGGTTAAATTGGTGCCAATCCCAAAACTCACCTGAAAACGGTCTTTAAAATATTGATGCAATAACCAGGCTTTTTCCAGATTCAGACCATCACTAAAGGTCAGCATCTTGGTCTTGGTATCAATCTTGAGTTTACGATAATGCTCAGCCGCCTTATCTCCCCACTCATATGGGTCACCACTGTCATGACGTAAACCATCAAACAGCTTGGCAAAATACAAATCAAAATCGCGTAAGAATGCATCCATGCCGACTACATCGGTCAAAGCAATCCCGAGATCACCCCGATATTCTTGTACCCAAGCTTCTAAAGCAGCCTTCTGGAAATTACGCAAACGTACATCAAGCGCCTGAAAAGCCTGCAGGAATTCATGTGCCATGGTTCCAATCGGGCTAATTCCTAACTGTTTCGCTAACAGCACATTACTGGTACCACGAAATACCTTGGGTGCCGCAGCATGAAACGCTTGCACCACATGTTTTTGCCATTCAAAGCTATAGCGACGGCGTGTCCCAAAATCAGACACTAAAAAGGGAGGATCATTCTGTTGTTGTTCTTGGGCATAGTGTTGCAGTTGTACCAATTTTTGCTGTAAACGACGTTCGCCTTCTGCCAAAACCTCATCACTGCGGATACGGCGGAAATACAGTTCATTGACAATCGCTAGCACAAAGATCTCAAACATCATGGCCTGAACCATTGGCCCTTCAATCCGAATATCCAGTCGACCCGCCTCGTCAATACTGGCCTGGATAAAGCGACGTTTAAGCTGGAACAGCTCCAGATAATCGACAAAATCACTTTTAATAAAACGTAATGAGCGCAGATATTGCAGCTCGTCTTCGGCAAAACGTAATTCACATAACCAGTCTAACTGCTGGTTTAAGTCATCCAGAATCTCAACCAGTGGATAAACCGTATCTTCCAGATTTCGACAACGGAATAAATACACACTGTGCGTTTGTGGAAACTGATGTAACACCACCTGCAACATGGTGAATTTATATAAGTCGGTATCAAGTAAAGATTGAATAATGGGTGTAGACATGACTGACTAGGATCTATTCTCGTTCTCGCATTAAAGCATACTTTTGCACAGAAATGAGTCTGTCGATTGCAATGCATGATTTTTCACAACAACAAAAGCAGGACAACTTTTTAAATTCAAAGCGTTAGCATATGGGCGTATTATTTTTATTGCGATGGCTGGATGTCTTTTAAACGCTGCTGCTGTCCAAACTGTAGCGCAAACTGTTCTGCAGTGAGTTGCCCCGTTGTGGCGGCATTGAGATCACAATCGACCTGACGCAACTGCTTGGCGATACTCCACTCGGCTTTTACGATTGCAGCCATCAGTGCGGTATGCCCGCGCTTGTCCCGGAGACACCGGTTGGCCCCTTGTTGCAGCAACAGTTTGACGGCATCTTTCTGACCATAGTAACTCGCCATCATTAAAGCGCTATAACCCGAATGATCCTGTACATCAATCGGAAAGCCGTGCTTTAAAAATTCGTGTAGGACTTCGGTATTTCCCACTTTAGCCGCAGAAAAGAACAGCTCGATCACTTCATCTGATCCGTTGACTGTGGCAGATGGCGTACCCGCATAGGCTGAGACCGATACACCGCTACAGAGTATGCTGATCGCAAATAATGCAGCTCGTAAATGAATCATCACAACATCCTAAAATCTAAATAAGGAGTGCCTGTAACACTCGCCCTAGGTGCAGGAAAGGCTATTGAGGTTACAGGACTTTCTGGGGGTAACATTCAGGCACCTGTTACCACATCAACAAAAGCGTTTACTGGTCTTTCAACTGCGCTGCTTTGCTCTGTACATTTTTAAGATTTACACCCACCGCTTTGGCAAGACGCGTGCCATAATCGGCATCGGCCTTATAGAAGTAAGACACCATAATGGTTTTGGTTTCTACATCTTTGACTTGCCCCAGATCCGCTGCCAGATTACGAATCAGGTCATTCTTTTCAACCGCCGAATAACTGCGATAAAGCTCGCCTGCCTGTTTAAATGGCTGCTGTTTTTGAATGGCATGCTGCATAACCGTGCCTTCGAGTGGCGTAGCGACTGCACGCGCAATCTCGGTTGATGGCTTCGGTTCAATGGTACTTGGTTCATAATTGACATGAGACTCGGTTTGTCCCATGTTCATTGCCCCTTCCTGATTGTTGTTGTTTACCGCAACACGAGGACGGTTCACTGGAATTTGCTGATGATTGGCCCCTAAACGGTACATCTGGGTATCTGAATACGAGAAGATACGGCCTTGCAGTAAACGGTCTTCCGATGGCTCGATGCCCGGAATCAGGTTACCGGGTGCAAAAGCAGACTGTTCGGTTTCCTGGAAGAAGTTCTTCGGCATCCGGTTTAGGGTCAAGGTCCCGACTTTCATTTCAGGTACCAACGACTCAGGCCAGATTTTGGTCGCATCTAATGGATTGAAATCAAATTTATCCAGATCTTTTGGATCAAGCACCTGAATGTACAAGTCCCATTTCGGGTAGTTTCCGGCATAGACATTTTTATACATATCATTGGTTAGATGATTCCAGTCGCGGCCTTGCACCTCTTTCACCTGATCCAGATTCAGACCTTTCAGGCCCTGTTTCGAACGCCAGTTAAATTTGACGTATTTATACTCGCCTTTGGCGTTATAAAGTTTAAAGGCATGCACACCAAAACCATCCAGCGTACGGTAACTTTCCGGTGTCCCGAGGTTGGAATAGACATAGGTCAACATATTGATTGACCACGGCTGGCTTTTTAAGAAATCAAAAATTCGGTTCGGGTCCTGCACATTGGTCACCGGATCGGGCTTCATCGCATGGACAAAATCAGGAAACTTGATCGCATCACGGATAAAGAATACCGGCAAGTTATTGCCCACCAGATCCCAGTTGCCTTGCTGGGTATAAAACTTGACGGCAAAGCCATGTGGATCACGTGCGGTTTCTGGTGAACCTTTCGGATGAATCACGGTAGAAAAACGAACAAAAACAGGTGTGGTGGTACCCGCTTTAAACATAGACGCGACGGTTAAATCCGACAAATCTTTTGTTGCAACGAAATCACCGTATACGCCTGTACCACGTGCATGAACCACACGCTCAGGAATACGTTCACGGCCAAAACGCTGTAATTTTTGAATCAGCTGCACATCTTGCAACAAAGTTGCACCATTCGCGCCAGCTGTGGTTGAGTTCTGGTTATCACCGACAGGCGCACCATTGTCTTTTGTTAAAGGAGCAGCATACGCGGTGCCTAACATTGCTGCCATTATTGTGAATAAAAACGTTCGCTTAAACATACTGTTAAATCCAAAATCAAATACCTTTCCTGCACGGGGACTATACAAACAATTTAACAATAGATAAAAAAGATAATTTTAATAAAACAAATCGAAAAATAAGATCAAGCATTGCGGAGCCTTTTCTTGGGTCACGCTGTAACCGTATTAAATCTGCTAGACTGCGCAACTGACTGAACATTTAATCTTTAATTTTATGCGCGCATTAATTCAACGCGTCCTCGAAGCCAAAGTGGTCGTTGAGGGCGAAACGACAGGTGAGATTCAACAGGGCTTACTGGTGTTCTTGGGACTGGGCAAGGAAGATACCTTAGAAAAAGGCCAGAAGCTGATTGACAAGATTCTGAAATACCGGATTTTTGATGATGAGCAAGGCAAGATGGGCTGGAATGTCAGTCAGGCCAATGGCGGGATTTTATTGGTCTCTCAATTTACCTTGATGGCCCAAACTCAAAAAGGCTTACGTCCAGACTTTGGTCCAGCCATGCCGCCAGCCCAAGCCAAGGCACTGTATGAGCAGTTGGTGGAATATACCCGTCAACAATTCAATCATGTGCAAACAGGAATTTTTGCAGCAGACATGAAAGTTCATTTAATCAATGACGGACCAGTGACTTTTAATCTGGAAGTTGAATAATTTAAAGATATAAAAAAACTCCCGAAATGGGAGTTTTTTTAGGACATTTTTATTTGCCTGTTTTTTCTTTAATAAATGCACGTGCCTGACGGATTTTTTCTTTTACCGGTTTTGGCACTTTAGGTGGAATCAGTTTTGCGGCCTGGTTAAACCATACCAATAAGCTGAAGTCCCCTTCCATTTTAATGCTGCCATCCTGCATACCAGTCATGAATGCAGTCGGGTCACCTTTCAATAAGGTTTTTACACCTTGCTCACTTGAAGCAAACTGCAAAATAAAATCGGCTTGTTCTGGTTGACCAGCGACCGTGTCAATTTTGCCACGATTCACAATAATCTGGCGGGCAAAGCCAGCATCAGTACCGATCTGGATACGGAACTCACGGTCATGAACCAATTCAATAAACTTTGGGCTAGTGCGTGCCAATTGCTTCATACGTAACGCTAAACCTGCCACCAATAAATCCAATGGATCCGTGCTGACATCAACGATCGGTAACTTAACCACAGGTAAAGAAGAAAGCTTCATGACAATTATGCCTACAGTATTATGATGAAATTTAAGACAACAGTATCCTAGCATAATTGTCCAGTTGTCTGTAAAAGCTTTGTTGCAGAAAATTAATACAAAAAAGGCATGCTGAGCATGCCTTTGATGTTGTTCATATTATTATAATTTATCTGCTAGAACATTGTTGCTGGTCATCCTTATAAACCGGGGTATGTTCAATATACTGACGATTCGCCAGTTGTTTTTGTGCCTGTTTATCTTCACGTAACAGAATAAATGTAACCATAATCATCGCAAGGCTCAAGGCGGTGAGATAGCTATAGGCGACGGACATCTCGAATATGGTTTGCGCACCAAAGCGTACCACTTCTAACAGTCCCCAGCACAGCATACCTGCCAACATAAAACCTAACCAACGACGATAAGGAGAAAAGAAAACAGCAATAATTGCGACAGCGATTAAGCCAAATCCAACCAACATGGTGAAATTCGCTGCTTCCATAGAAACCTCCGTCTTAAAAAGGATGGTCTGTCATTGTGTCCAGACCTCTATATTGTTCTGTAATCTCAAACAGTACTTGGTGTTGCATTAACGTCTGTATGCATTATGGAGGGTTTTTTTTAGAAAAAAAGAGCCTGAAATTAACCTTACGACATAAGCTGTCGCAATATGCTTTTGTCATTACATTTTTTAAAATTACAAAAGTCCCAAATCTCCATATAGCATCAATTGCGGCGTGTCATTACAAAAAACTATCGATGTTTTAAGGCTTAAAAAAACTTTTTTCAGAAATTTTTTATCGTTGTTTTTCTATACATTTAGACATAAATATGACGGAATCATGACGTGTTAAAAATGAATAAGGCCGCTTAAAAAGCGGCCCTATTTTCACACCCCAAATTGCTGTTTTAAGCGCGATTCAAGTCTTTATCATGCATACCCAACAAGTACAAAACACCATCTAAACCCACACTGGAAATGGCTTGATTGGCATTTTGGCGAACTAAAGGTTTGGCACGGAAGGCCACCCCGAGACCGGCAATCGAGAGCATCGGTAAATCATTGGCACCATCGCCCACCGCCATGGCCTGTTCCAAAGAAATCCCCATTTTCTCCGCCAGCTGGCGAAGCAGTTCAGCCTTGCGCGCACCATCGACAATGGCGCCTTTGACCTCACCTGTCACCACACCATTTTCAACATCGAGAATATTGGCATGTACTTCATCAATTCCTAATTTTGCTTGCAGGTATTCAGCAAAATACTGGAACCCACCCGATAAAATTGCGGTCTTGTATCCTAAGGCTTTCAAGGTTGAAATCAGGCGCTCCGCCCCTTCAGTCACGGTTAGCCGTTCTGCAATTTTAGGTAAAACTGAAGCATCCAGACCTTTGAGTAGAGCAACACGGGCACGGAAACTTTGCTGGAAATCCAGCTCACCGAGCATGGCACGCTCGGTAATTTCCGCCACCTTGGCACCTACACCCGCCTCAAGTGCCAGTTCATCAATCACTTCTTGCTCAATCAGGGTAGAGTCCATATCGAAGCAGACCAGACGGCGATTACGGCGATAGGCATTATCTTCCTGTACCGCAACGTCAATATTCAACTCACCTGACAAGCTCAGGCAGGCTGCACGCATGGCTTGTGCATCTAGCATCTGCCCACTCAGTCCAAACTGAACACAGGCCCGGCGTGGGAAAGGACTCTCGGTATCCAGTTCCAGACGTCCGGACAAACGCGTGACCGTTTCAATATTAAAACCCTGACTGGACACGATTTTTGTCACCGCCTGTAAATGCGCAGCAGTAAGTTCCGGAGCCAGTGCCGTCACGATATAACGGGTTCGTCCGCCTTCACTCACCCATTGATCATATTCTGCGTTGGAGATTGGTTTAAATCGCACTGTTAGGCCAATATCATGTGCTAAAATCAGGATCTCTTTCATTGCCAATGCAGTAGCAGTCTCATTATCCGATGCAACAACGATCCCGAGGGTCAGTTGATTGTGGATAACGGCCTGACCTACATCAAGTATTTGCAAAGAATGTACGGATAGTACCTGCATTAATCGAGTAAACTGATTCGGTTGATCGGGTCCTAGAAAGGATATAAGAATGATTTCTCGCATGAATTGACTCGTGGTTGAGCGACAACTATTGTATGTAAGAATCATAACATAACCGAACCTAAATCTATTTGCCTTGGAAGTTTAACTTGAATGCGCCTCGCCAAGGGCTATTTGCTAGCCTACTGATCGTAAGTTTTGCATTGCATACCTTTTTATTGGTGATTGCAACGACACATCAACTCAATGAAAACCGCGCCAGCCAAGGGCAACTGATGACCAGTCAGTTAGTGGCAGATACGCTTTCGGAACTGGAACCCGCCAATACCGTTTCTTTGGCACTGGTCGCGAATCGTTATGCCACCAATCCAAGTGTTGCTTCGATTCGTATTCTGGATGCCAATAAGCAAGTGCTTGCTACCAGTGGTATGTCAAAAACCCGCCAAGGCGAAGTATTTGTTCGTGATGCATTGCAAAACGAGAAAAAGGTTGGCACGGTTGAAATTACCCTGATCCAGCCTAGTATCGGTGAAATCTTACGTACCCAGTGGTTAGCGATTTTAGTGTCGTTATTTATTCATGGCCTGATCTGGCTGGCTTATCGTGCCATTGCCCGTCCAACCCGCAGTGAATATCTGGCCCGTATTAATCAGGAAAATCATCTTAAGCATGAAATTCAACGTTTAACTCAGGCATTGGCGCTGGAAAAACAAAATACCGTAACGTTGGTCGCTCAGGCGCAACAGCAGGCCAAAGCACAAAGCAAGACGCGCGTCGAGAAGCGTCCGGCAGAAGCGGTTCAACTGGATGATCAGGCCCTGGCTTTGAACATTCAGTTCTATGATCCAAAACAACTGCTGAACAGTGTCAATCAGTCCGTATCGGTGCCGTATTTTAAACTGTGCCAGTTGTTCCTGGATAAAAGTATCGATTTATGTGCCCAACACTATCAAATCGATGCCGCTAAAATTCAGGTGACGCAAGAGTTTGATAGCGAAGGCGCTACTCTCACCACCAACACAGAACACGCTCAAGCACTCGAGTGCCTGATGATGGTCGGTGCCGTGTTCCAGCTGTTGTCGGATGTCCTGTATAAACGTTATCGCGAAGATAAACGTTTTGCCTTGCAAACCCGTGGCGCGGTCGCTGGCGCGGTGGATGCCATGCAGCTGGATGCGGTTGAAGCAGCGAAACGTTTAACTCAACACCTACATGCCAAAGAAGCGGCTTTACACCTGAATCATGATCAGCTGAAAACCATTCAGAATAATTATGAGCTGGTGGCGATGCCAAACCCAAGCAATATCATGACCCGCCATGCATTCATGATTAACGGTATGAATGAAGCCTGTGCAACCGTGGCACAGACGCTACGTACTGAAATCCTGATGGGCAAAAAAGCCAAAGCAGCGACTGAATCCTGATTCAAGCATCGCAGCTTAAATTTAAATAAGGCTTTGTGAAATGACAAAGCCTTATTTTTTTCCACTGTACATTCATCATAAAATCAGCTGAAAAAGTACAAGGCCACCGCTTCAGATCAAGCCAACAGTTGCTTTTGCACATGGCATATTTGAATTGATCAAGAAGCACAGGCGAAATTTTTTAAAATGCGGTAAACTATGCCAGATTTATCGAATACTAGAGCCTTAAAAGGCAACATCAAAGGTGAAAGCGAATGCCGCTGAGTCGTGTTGAAGAGCTTGTCGCAGATATTCGTGCAGGCAAAATGGTCATCCTGATGGATGATGAAGATCGTGAGAATGAAGGTGACCTGGTCATCGCCGCAACGCATGTTCGCCCTGAAGATATTAACTTCATGATTACCCATGCACGTGGTCTGGTCTGCCTGACCTTAAGCCGCGAGCGTTGTAAGCAACTCAATCTGCCATTAATGGTAGATCAGAACGGCGCACAGCATGCAACCAACTTCACGCTTTCCATTGAAGCAGCAGAAGGCATTAGCACCGGTATTTCAGCAGCTGAACGTGCGCATACCATTCGTACCGCAGTGGCTGCCCACGCCAAGCCAAGTGATATCGTACAGCCAGGGCATATTTTCCCATTGATGGCCCAACCGGGTGGTGTGTTACACCGTGCAGGTCATACCGAAGCAGGTTGTGATTTAACCCGTTTGGCGGGTCTTGAACCGGCATCCGTGATCTGTGAAATTATCAATGATGACGGTACCATGGCACGCCGCCCAGATCTGGAAGTGTTTGCAGAAAAACATGGCTTAAAAATTGGGACCATTGCAGACCTGATTCATTACCGTATGACCAATGAGCAAACCGTTGAACGTTTGTCTCAAGAAAGCATCGAAACTGAATACGGCGCATTTGAATTGTACAAATACCGTGAAATCGGTAATCCAGACATTCATGTTGCCTTGGTCAAAGGCGAACCGAAACAGGGTGTCACCACCGTGCGTGTGCATGGTTTCAGTCCGATTCGTGACTTGTTAAAGCTGAATAAAGCAGACGGTTCACCGGCATGGAATCTTGATCTTGCCATGAAAACCATTGCGGCAAGTGATCGTGGCGTGCTGGTCTGGATCGGTCAGGATCATTTAGAAGATTTAGGTCCGGCATTAAATAGTCTGAATCAGCCAAAACCGCTGAAATCGAATGCCGCACTGTCTCATCAATACCAGACCATTGGTGTCGGTGCACAGATTTTACGTGACCTGGGTGTTGAGAAAATGAAGTTGTTGAGTTCTCCACTTCGTTTCAATGCCCTGTCAGGATTTAATTTAGAGGTAGTGGAATACATCACTGCCGATCAAATCACAGCAAAATAATCGAGGTTGCTATGGCAATTCGCCGTATTGAAGGTTTATTACATCTCGCAAGCGAAGGTCGTTATGCGATCTTAGTCGGTCGTTTCAACAGCTTCGTGGTTGAACATTTACTTGAAGGCGCAATCGACACGTTAAAACGTCATGGCGTTTCAGAAGACGCGATTACGGTTATTCATGCACCAGGTGCATGGGAACTGCCTATCGTTGCGAAAAAATTAGCGGCTTCAAATAAATTTGATGCCATCATTGCATTAGGTGCAGTGATTCGTGGTAGCACACCACATTTTGATTTTGTTGCAGGCGAATGTGCGAAAGGTTTAGGTGTGGTTGCACTTGAAAGCACAATGCCAGTGATCAATGGTGTCTTGACGACAGACAGCATTGAACAAGCAATTGAACGTTCTGGTACGAAAGCAGGTAACAAAGGTAGCGAAGCTGCATTGACTGCAATCGAAATGGTTAACTTATTAAAGGCAATTTAAAGCATGTCGCAAACACTTCAGGCCGCTTATGCAGCGAAACGCAAAGCACGTCGTTTTGCTGTACAAGGGATTTATGAATGGCAAATGAGTCATAACCCTGTACACGAAATTGAAGCACGCACGCGTGTTGAAAATGCGATGCACAAAGTTGACCTCAACTATTATCATGAATTGCTCACTCAAGTGGTTGCTCAACATGAAGCTTTAGATGAGCTCCTCATCCCGGTACTTGACCGTGAGTTATCTGCCCTCGATGGTGTAGAGCTTGCAACTTTGCGTTTAGGCGCTTATGAACTCCGCGATCATCTCGAAGTGCCGTATCGTGTTGTACTTGATGAAGCAATTGAATTAGCGAAACACTTTGGTGGTGCAGACAGCCATAAATACATCAATGGTGTATTAGACCGTCTTTCATCAAAACTTCGTGAAGCTGAAAAACAGCAAGCAAAATAACAGGCTTGTTTACATGGCTGAGTTCTCTATTATCGAGCGTTACTTTAAGCGCACATCTACTCAAGATGTAAGTTTAGGCATCGGTGATGACTCAGCCATCGTCACTCCCCCTCCCGCACAACAACTGGTGATCTGTGCAGATACACTGGTTGCTGGCCGACATTTCCCCCTGGATACTGCCGCGCATGCCATTGGCTGGAAAAGTGTCGCCGTCAATTTATCGGATCTGGCGGCCATGGGCGCAAAACCCCACAGTATTTTACTGGCACTCAGCTTACCGACCGTAGATCATGACTGGCTGGCCGGATTTAGCCAGGGGCTTTTCGATTGCTGCGATCAATTTGCTGTCAGCCTGATCGGGGGCGATACCACCCAAAGTACCCAACTCACCATCAGTGTGACCGCCTTGGGCTGGATTGAGCATGGTCAGGCCGTGACGCGTGCAGGCGCTCAGGTTGGCGACTATATTTGTGTCAGCGGACAGGTCGGAGACGCAGCCTTTGGCTTGCAACATCTTAGGCATGCCCTGCAACAACGTCTGGATTATCCAACACCACGCTGCCAACTCGGCCAGCAGTTGAAAGGCCTGGTCTCCAGCATGATTGATGTGTCCGATGGCCTGGCTCAGGATCTGGGTCATATTCTCAAGGCATCCCATGTCGGTGCAAAATTACAGCTCGACCAACTTCCGTTGGATTCATCACTAAAACAACTCGATCTGCAACAGGCTTGGCATTATGCCCTTGCTGGCGGTGATGATTACGAATTATGCTTTACAATATCACCGCAAAACTTTAAAGAACTGTCGCGACAACAATTAGATGTTCCGATTACAATAATCGGCGAAATTACCCAACAAACTGGATTGTTATTTGAGTATCAGGGCAAACCCTGCCCGTTACATGTTCATGGATACCAACACTTTGCATAAACCTCCCATTCACTTTAACCAAATGACTTGGTTTGACCGTTTCATCGTGTTTTGCGGTGTCGGTTTCGGTTCTGGTTTAGCGCCTAAAGCACCGGGGACCTTTGGTTCGGCCTTTGCCCTGTTATTTACCCCGCTCTGGGTTTATCTCGGTCTGTCTGCCAGTATTATTGTCGTGATTTTCATGTCCTTGATTGGTATTTATATCTGTGGACATACCGCTAAAGTGATTAACGTTCACGACGATGGACGTATTGTATGGGACGAGTTTGCAGGACAATCCATTACCTTGCTGCCTTTACTTTATTTACAACAAGTAAACTGGGTATGGGTCATTGCCGGTTTCATTCTATTCCGTATATTTGATGTCTGGAAACCTTTCCCGATCAGTTGGGCAGACCAGAAAGTCTCTGGCGGCTTCGGAATCATGCTGGATGATCTGATTGCAGGTCTCTGGGCAGCATTATGTATTTTTATTATCCATTTTTATATTTTGACTTAAGCCATTGAATTAGAGTTAGTTATGTCAACAACTGTTATTATTCTTGCAGCAGGAAAAGGAACGCGAATGCGTTCAAAATTACCAAAAGTATTACAACCACTTGCAGGACGTCCATTGCTTGGGCACGTGATCCAGACCGCTAAAAAATTACATGCCGATAATATTATTACGATTTATGGACATGGCGGCGAGCTGGTTCAACAACGCTTTGCAACTGAACAGGTTGAATGGGTTGAGCAAGCAGAACAATTAGGTACCGGCCATGCGGTTCAAATGACCTTACCGGTGCTACCACAAGAGGGCATTTCGCTGATTTTATCCGGTGATGTTCCGTGTATTCATGCCAATACCCTACAAAAATTATTAGATGCCGCTACACAGACCGGCATTGGCCTGGTAACACTGACCGTAGAAGATGCCACAGGCTATGGCCGCATTGTCCGTCAAGACGGTAAAATCCAGGCCATTGTTGAGCATAAAGATGCCAGCGAAGCACAACGCCAGATTAAAGAATTTAATACCGGTATTTATGCGGTGAGCAATGCAAAACTGCATCAGTGGTTGCCTCAACTTTCCAATGAAAATGCCCAAGGCGAATATTACCTGACCGATATTGTGGCAATGGCCATTGCGGACGGTATGGAAGTTGCCTCAGTTGAACCAGAACTGGCCTTTGAGGTGGATGGTGTCAATAACCGTCTCCAGCTGGCGACGCTAGAACGTCAATTTCAGCAACAGCAAGCCAAAGAGCTGATGGAACAGGGCGTGCATTTGATTGACCCGAATCGTTTTGATTTACGTGGCAACCTCAAGTGCGGTCAGGATGTGCAGATTGATATCAATGTCATTATTGAAGGTGACTGTGAACTGGGTGATAACGTCCAGCTCGGTGCAGGCTGTATCTTAAAAAATACCCGTATCGCTGCCGGAACCAAAGTACAGGCCTATAGTATTTTTGAAAATGCGGTTGTAGGCGAGAATACCCAGATTGGGCCTTTCGCACGCTTACGTCCAGGCGCCAATCTTGCCAATGACGTCCATATCGGTAACTTTGTTGAAGTCAAGAATTCCAATATCGGTCTGGGTTCTAAGGCCAATCACTTCACTTATCTAGGTGATGCTGACATTGGTGCAGGCTGTAATATTGGTGCAGGCACCATTACCTGCAACTATGACGGTGCCAACAAACACCGTACCATCATTGAAGATCATGTCTTTATTGGAACCAATAACTCACTGGTTGCACCGATCAGAATCGGTCAGGGTGCAACTACAGGTGCGGGATCTACCTTAACACGAGATGTAGCTGAGCGTAGTTTGGCTGTGGAACGATCAAAGCAGTTTGAAAAAGCGGATTATCAACGTCCCCAAAAACTGAAAAAATAAGAGGATAAAATTATGTGTGGTATTGTTGGTGGCGTTGCTGAACGTTGTGTAACCGAGATTCTGATCGAAGGTCTCAAGCGTCTGGAATATCGTGGTTATGACTCTGCAGGTTTAGCCTTATTGAATAAACAGCAAATCTTGCGTGAACGTCGCGTGGGTAAAGTGGCTAATCTGGCTGAAGCTGTAGCAGAACAACATTTAACCGGCAATGTAGGGATTGCACACACCCGTTGGGCAACCCACGGCAAGCCGACTGAAAACAATGCGCATCCGCACGTTTCTGGCAATGTTGCAGTAGTCCATAACGGTATTATCGAAAACTATCAAGAACTTAAAGATGAATTACAAGCTTTGGGTTATGTCTTTACCTCACAAACCGATACCGAAGTTGTGGCGCATCTGGTAAATGATGCACTCAAGCAAACCGATAGTCTGCTAGAAGCAGTACAACAGATTACTCCTCGCCTGAAAGGTGCTTATGCACTGGGTATTGTGCATACCGCACATCCAGACGAATTGATCACCGTACGTGAAGGTTCACCACTGGTGATTGGGGTCGGTATCGGCGAGAACTTTATCAGTTCTGACCAGTTGGCCTTATTACCTGTGACCAATCGCTTCGTTTATTTAGAAGAAGGCGATATTGCACGCTTAACCCGTAACAGTATTGAAGTTTTTGTTAACGGCGAGCCTGTACAGCGTCCGGTCAAGGAATTAGATGCGACCGTTAGCAATGCGTCTAAGGGTGAATATAAACACTTCATGCTCAAAGAAATTTATGAGCAACCTGAAGCAATCCAGCAAACCATTTCTCAGGCATTGAATGGCAATAGCTTACGCGAAGATTTCCTCAATCACGCCGATGCAGATTTCAGTAAAATTCAGCAAATTCAAATTATTGCCTGTGGTACCAGCTACCATGCCGGCATGATTGCCAAATACTGGTTCGAACAATTAATTGGCGTACCGTGCCAGGTTGAAATCGCAAGCGAATTCCGTTATCGCAGCCCTGTGATTGTGGCAAATACCTTGTATATCTGTATTTCTCAATCTGGTGAAACGGCAGATACCTTGGCTGCATTGCGTGAAACCCAAAAACGTGCCAAAGCCAATAACATTGCCATCAGCACCATGACCATCTGTAACGTTGCGACCTCCTCTATGGTTCGTGAAACAGATCATCATTTACTGACACTGGCGGGCCCTGAAATCGGGGTGGCTTCAACCAAAGCCTTTACCACGCAACTTGCAGCATTGATGTTATTGATCCTGAAAATCGGTCAGGTGAAACAACGCCTGTCTGATGAACAGCTCAATGAAATCACCACTGCATTATGGCACTGCCCGAAAGTGATTTTGGATACCTTACAGGGTGATACTGAAATTCTGCGTTTGTCAGCACTGTTCGTTGAAAAAAATCACTGCCTGTTCTTGGGTCGTGGTACGCATTTCCCAATTGCACTTGAAGGCGCATTGAAGCTAAAAGAAATTTCATATATTCATGCTGAAGGCTATGCCGCAGGTGAATTGAAGCATGGTCCACTGGCTTTGGTAGATAATGAAATGCCGGTAGTCATTTTAGCTCCGCAGGATGACATGCTCGACAAACTCAAATCGAACATGGAAGAAGTACAGGCCCGTGGTGGTGAACTGTTTGTTTTCGCAGATGAAAATAGCGGTATCCATGGCAAAGACCGTCAGCATGTTGTGCATGTTCCAGCTGTCAATGAATGGTTAGCACCGATCGTTTACAGCGTCCCGGTACAGCTGTTGTCTTACCATGTGGCCGTATTACGTGGGACCGATGTCGATCAACCGCGTAACCTTGCCAAGAGTGTAACGGTAGAATAAACAGACAAAGAGAAGAAGGGTTCGCCCTTCTTCTCTGCTTTTATAGTTTATTAATTCATATAAAAACAATAATTTAAAATAATTTTATGCAATATAGCGTGTGGTTTTATGATTCAGCAAAATAATCGAATTAAGAATAACCACGCCCATAATAGAAACCAGAATCAACTTCCAGTCGACAAATAGCAGTGACGTAAGCAAAATTGCCAGATCAATTCCCAACTGTACCTTACCCGCTGGAATATTGAAGCGTTCCTGTAAATATAAAGCCAGTAAATTGATACCGCCTAAACTGGAACGATGTCTAAATAAAATCAGGAAACTCACCCCCATCAAGACATTGGCAAAAATCGCCGCATAAATCGGATGAACGTCAGAGAGATGAAAAAATTGCGGAATAAGGGCAGTAAACCCGGCCAATAAGGCAACAGCGATAAAGGTTTTTACCACCAAAGCCATCCCCATTTTCTTATAGGCAAAATAATAGAACGGGATATTGATCAAGAAAAATAAAATACCAAATTTGATGTCGGTAATATAATGCAGTAGCAAAGACAGACCTGCTGTACCACCCGTCATAATGCCGGCTTGCTGTAATAAGGTCATGGCAAAAGAAAGGATAAATGTTCCCGTCAACAGTGCCAACGCATCTTCAATTTTGGAATGTTGGTCAATAATAGGCACGACTGGACTGACCAGAGATACATTTTGCTCGGTATTCATAAAGATACAACTCAATCACGGAACAGCAGAAGGGAGAGACGCCTTTCAAAGAAAGGGCGGCATATTTGATCATTTTTATTCTAAATACGCAATTTATTCTTATATTTTTGCCATAAATGCAATTTATATTCAAAATAAGCCATTCGATATAAACAGCCTATTTGCAATCAGCGCTTGCTCCCCGTTGATGGGAAATCCGTTTTTATTTAATCGCGATCCCGTTTTCCTTGAGCTTTTCCAAAACAATCGAAGTATTCAGATTGCTGACGCCAAAGGTTTGGGAAGAAAGAATACCGATCAACTTGACCATTTCATCCAGATTTTTCACCGCAACTTTCAGGGCAAAATCATAACTTCCAGTCAGTTTATGAATGTCTTTCACTGCCGGTTCATTCAGAAGAAACTCAACAAAACGATCATGGGTCGCATCATGATAGTTCTGTAATTTCACTTCAATAATACCCATGATTGGCGCAGGATCAGCGCTCAATGCAATTTGCGCATAATAGCCGGTAATGATTTTTTTCTGTTCCAGCTGCACACGACGGCGTGAACATTGTGAGGTCGACAAACCTACCAGTTCAGCCAGTTCCTGATTGGCCAAACGACCATTCATTTGTAAATGATGAATAATTTTCTGATCAAAATCATCGAGTTCGACTGTCATAAAATGCTCAATTCTGCCTTAAGTTATGATTTAGCGGATGCTGATCCATCATTTTCCAGCAGTTTAACGCCTTTCGCTCAGGCAGCTCAAGCTGATGCCAAAATCGCATCCGACTGAATACGCTTTACGCCCTGTGCCAACATGCTCTGCCATGCACTCTGCAATGAACCATTCAAATCTATGGCTTTACAGGCATCCTCAATCACATAAGTTGTAAAACCCATCTGTACGGCATCCAGTGCTGTCCATGCCACACAAAAATCAGTGGCAATTCCCACAATATAAACCGTATCAATTTGATGTTCTTTTAAATAGCCGTTGAGACCGGTCGGCGTTTTACGATCTGCCTCCATAAAAGCAGAATAACTGTCAATCTCGGGGTGAAAACCTTTACGGATAATCAACTGCGCCGTTGGAATATCCAGCGCCGGATGAAATTCGGCATCCGCTGTGCCCTGCACACAATGCTTAGGCCACAATACTTGGGTGCCATAAGGCAGTTCTATGGTTTCAAAAGGCGCTTTATTTTCATGATTATCGGCAAAGGAAATATGCTGATCCGGATGCCAGTCTTGGGTCAGCACCACCATTTCAAACTGTCGCGCTAGCTGGTTAATAAGCGGAATAATCTGATCGGCATCCGTGACTGCCAAGTTTCCACCCGGGGTAAAACCGTTTTGTACATCCACAACAATGAGTGCGCTGTGTTTCGCATGTGTATGCATATTGTGATTCATTCTGGATTGCTGGCTCCTTTCTAACATACGCTGCTCTGTATCGTCTGGCTACTTTCAACTGAATTTTTCTTAACATGAAAATTATTCAGGTAAAAGTTGAATTAAAGTTTTCGGCTGTTTGACTAAAGCATATTGTTCTTATGCCGCTGATCAGTCATAATTTGCATAATTGTCATTCAATCGAATTCATTATTGGACGACGAATCAAATACTGCAACCATCCACTATTTCGTTTCAACTAATTCAATCTCGGATGGGAAAATAGGATAGTTTTTTAAAATGACTCAGCTAGCACAGAATATTCAAGGCTCAATTGTCGCACTCGTCACCCCTATGTTTGAAGATGGTCGCGTAGATTGGAAGAGCCTGGAGAAGCTCGTTGAGTGGCACATCCAACAAGGTACACATAGTATTGTTGCTGTTGGCACAACGGGCGAAGCCTCAACATTAAGCATGGAAGAACATACACAAGTCATCAAAGAAGTGATCCGTGTAGCCAATAAACGCATCCCGATTATTGCGGGTACCGGTGCAAACTCCACACGCGAAGCAATTGAGCTGACCAAAGCAGCAAAAGAACTCGGTGCAGATGCAGCCTTACTCGTTACGCCATATTATAATAAACCTACCCAAGAAGGCTTATATCAACACTATAAAGCAATTGCTGAAGCAGTTGATATTCCACAAATTCTTTATAATGTTCCAGGTCGTACTGGCGTAGATATGCAAAACGAGACTGTGATTCGTCTTGCTGATATTCAAAACATTGTTGGGATTAAAGATGCAACCGGCGATGTACCCCGCGGTCAAGCCCTCATCGAAGGTTTAAAAGGTAAAATCGCAGTCTACTCAGGTGATGATGAAACGGCTTGGGAACTGATCTTACGTGGTGCGAAAGGTAATATTTCGGTGACTGCCAATGTTGCACCAAAACAAATGAGCGAGGTTTGTGAAGCTGCATTAGCGGGCGATCAAGCCAAAGCACAAAGTCTGAATCAGCAAATTGCAAATCTACACAATATTTTGTTTTGCGAATCAAACCCAATTCCTGTGAAATGGGCGTTGCATGAGATGGGATATATCAGTACAGGTTTACGCCTGCCATTAACCGCTCTAGCAGAACAATATCGTGAACCTCTCCGCACAGATTTGAAAACTGCGGGAATTATTTAATACGAGCAATTTATGATGCAATTACGTCTTGGTGTTGTCCTAGTCATTTCAGCTTTAAGTTTGGCTGGTTGTGGTCGTTTTGCCCTCAATAATCATTCTTTAGATTATAAAAAAGCGCAAGCGCTTGAACCACTCAAGTTCCCTGAGAATGCAACGGTAAGACCATTTACGCCATTGTATCCAGCACCAACGGTTGACCCGCTTGCGATTGAACATGCGCCGACATTTGAAAACAAGACTGGCAACCGTTATGCACTTCCTCGCCCAGAGTCAGTGCAAACTGCACCTAGCAACACAACTGAAGCGACAGCAACCAGCCTGGGTCGCCCACAACTGGTGATGGACGGAAATAAAAATCCATTGCTGAAAGTGGATGGTCCGACTGCAACGGCTTGGCAATATACCTTTGCAACGGTGAGCAGCCTCAACTACAAGGTCATCTCTCAGGCAGATCATGGCTATGAAGCCACCATTCAAGTCGGTGAGCAAAGCTATCTACTCAAGCTTACGGCTGTTGGCTCAAGCAATACCATTGCATTGTTCAAACTTGATACAACCTTTGCAGACCCTGCGGTTGCAACGGAAGTATTAGCCCAGATTTACCAAAACTGGCCAGCCTAGTCGTTTACTAGGCATTTTTTTCAAAAGGTTCCCTCATGTTAAAACAAACCTTGCTCTATACTGGTAAAGCTAAATCTGTATATGAAACAGATAACGCTGATCACCTGATTTTAGTCTTCCGTGATGATGCCTCAGCATTCAATGGCGAAAAAATCGAGCAACTCGATCGTAAGGGCAAGGTCAACAACCGTTTTAACGCCTTCATCATGGATAAACTGGCTGAAGCAGGTATTGAAACGCATTTTGAAAAATTGCTTTCTCCAACTGAAGTATTGGTTAAAAAACTTCAGATGATCCCGGTGGAATGCGTTATTCGTAACTATGCTGCTGGTTCACTTTGCCGTCGTTTAGGCGTTGAAGAAGGCAAGGAACTCACCCCGCCAACATTTGAGTTATTCTTCAAGGATGACGCGCTTGGCGATCCAATGGTGAACGAATCTCAAGCGATTGCTTTAGGTTGGGCGACTGCTGAACAGTTGGAAAAAATGAAAGAACTCACTTACCAGGTCAATGATGTGCTTAAAGCATTATTCGATGCAGGTAATATGATTCTGGTCGATTTCAAACTTGAATTCGGTGTGTTCCATGACCGAATCGTATTGGGTGATGAATTCTCTCCAGACGGTTGCCGTTTATGGGATAAAGATACCAAGAAAAAACTGGATAAAGACCGTTTCCGCCAAGGTTTAGGTGGTGTGGTCGAAGCCTATGAAGAAGTTGCGGCACGTTTAGGCATTAATCTAGATGACATCTAAGCCTGGCTAAGCAATTCCTTCTAAAAAACCAGTCCATTCGGGCTGGTTTTTTATTGCCTATTCAAAAATGAGCAACTTCATTTTAAAAATCAATACCATATAAATCATTAACTTAAAATTCATAGCGATTGCTTTGCGAGTTTTGTTCTAACCTTATGTTTTTATATTGTTTTTGAATTTTTTTTGATCCTCCTACCATGTTCACAAATGTTTACAGAACTTGGGGCAGAACACAAAAATGAATTCTCCTATTTTTAGAAATTTTCCTTTAAGTCTGAGTGCGAGCCTGATTTTGCTTGCACTATATAGCACGGTGCACGCAGCCGAGAACCCTCCGAATGATCCAGAACAGGTCAAAACTCTCGCGACCGTTGTCGTCACAGGAACCCGTGCTAACAATCGCTCGCAAACGGAATCCTTACAGCCGATTGATGTGATTAGTGCCAAAGAACTGACTGAACGTACTGGCTCCAATGAATTAGGCACGGCACTGTCTCGCATTATTCCCTCGATTAATTTTCCACGTCCAACCGTGGTAGATGGCACTGAACTGGTCCGTCCTGCCCAGCTGAAAGGGCTGGCACCTGATCAGGTGCTGGTTCTGGTGAATGGCAAACGGCGCCATACAGGTGCTTTTATTAACCTTGGCGGTACCATTGGCCGTGGTTCTGCCCCAACCGATTTAAATGCGATTCCGATCGCCGCGATTAGCCGTGTCGAAGTCCTGCGTGAAGGTGCATCAGCTCGCTATGGTTCCGATGCGATTGCTGGGGTGATTAATATTATTTTGAAATCCAATCCCAAACATGGCGAAGCAGGGATTAAATACGGCATTTATAACAAAGGCGATGGTGAACAAAAGCAATCCTTTGTTTCAGGTGGCACCAAACTGAATAATTATGGTTATGCAATCTTTTCAGGGGAGTGGCAAGACAGTCAGGCCACCAATCGTGCTGGCCCTGACCTGCGTGATCCCAAATCAACCACCTATGGACAGCGTACGTTCCGTTTTGGGGATCCTGATTCTGACGAGGTCAAGGCAGCCGTCAATCTGGGTTATGATCTCAGCGATCATACTGAACTGTATTCCTTTGCAACCTATAGCCACCGTAATGCAGAGACCGCTGGATTCTATCGCTTAAGCAATGCCTCCAATAATATTCCTGCCCTTTATCCAAACGGCTATCTACCCATTATTCAGGGCCAACTTGATGACTTTGCTGCGGTTGCAGGGATCAAAGGCGATTGGTCTGCATGGCATTATGATGCCTCGGTGAATTATGGTTCGAATCGTTATGATGTCGATACCAAAACCATCAATGTCGATCTTTATAAAGACACTGCTGCCACGCCTTTTGGCTTCCAAAATGGCACGTTGAAAAATGCTCAGACGGTCGTGAATGTTGATCTTTCCCGTGAGTTTAATCTGGCCGCACTCGCCAGCCCGTTGAATGTTGCCTTTGGTACGCAATATCTAAATCAGAAATATCAGATCCAAGCCGGTGATCCAGCTTCCTATTATAAAAGTGGTTCTTCTGGACTAGCAGGCTTCCGTGCTGCCGATGCAGGTGAATGGTCTCGCGACAGTTATGCAGCTTATCTGGACCTGGAGGCCAACTTAACCGAGAAACTGTCTGCCTCTACAGCCTATCGCCATGAATATTACAATGATTTTGGTCATACCGATAATGCGTCATTGTCTTTGCGTTATGCCATTCATCCTGCGCTTGCACTACGCGGTAGCGCTTCTACAGGTTTCCGCGCGCCCAGTCTGGCTCAGCAATATTTTGCTCAGACCTCCTCACAACTGGTCAATGGTCAGCTGGTCGAAGCAGGCACCTTCCCTACAAGCGCAAATGTTGCTCAATTGCTTGGCGCGGAACAACTTAAAGCTGAGAAGTCGAAAAACTATAGCGTAGGATTGGTATTCACACCTACCGATCATTTATATGTGACCCTGGATGCCTATCAAATCGATATTGATAACCGGATCAGCCTGTCTTCCAATATCAATGCCAGCAGCGCGACCGTGCGCCAATACCTGAACTCAAAAGGCATCACCGATACCAACTTCAGTACCATTCGTTATTTCAACAATGCCAGCGATACCCGTACGCGCGGTGTTGACTTAGTTGCCACCTATAAATGGACAGATTTACCTTATGGCGAACTGAATACCTCACTGGCCTACAATTACAATAAGAATAAAGTGACCCATGTGGATGGTAATCCCGCTATTTTAGATGACCTAGGTATTAACCTCACGCGTCTGGATCGTCGAGAACAATATGGTCTATTGGCCGCTAGTACCCCTGAACATAAATTCAGTTTGGTCAATGATTATACGCTTGGCAACTTCACGGTGAATACCAATCTCACCCGCTATGGCAGCTTTAAAACCTTTAGTAATTCTGGCGAAGCCAAAGACCAAAAATTCTCAGCCAAATGGTTACTGGATTTAGCGTTGTCTTATCGATATCAAAACTGGAACTTCACTGTCGGTGGCGACAATATTACCGATGTTTATCCTGCTCGAGATGTCTACGATATCAATCAACCGACAGGCGGCAGCTTGCCTTATAGCCAGTTCTCGCCTTTTGGCTTTAATGGCGCGTTCTATTACGGCAAGGTCAATTATCGTTGGTAGTAATTAAAAACCGAGCCATCTGGCTCGGTTTTCACTTTAATTCTGTGCCTGCTGATAAATCAGTTTGCCCTCTTTATAGGTTGCCAACACTTTAATGTTTTTAATCTCTCGATTCGGGACAGTCAGCGGATTCTGATCCAGAATCACCAGATCTGCCAGTTTACCTTGGGCTAATGTTCCTTTCTGCTGCTCTTCAAAATATTGATAGGCAGCCCAGTCTGTCATGGACTTTAATGCCAGATAAGGGCTAATGCGCTCATCTGCCCCCAAAATATAATTACTCCGTGTGACTCGGTTTACCGTGGCATCGAGCATCATCATACTGCTCGGGGGTACCACAGGTGCATCATGATGTTCGGTAAAGATCAGATGCTTTTTTAAAGCCGTTGCGGTTGGCGAAATATGGGCAGCTCGAGCTTCGCCTAAGGTTTGCTGACGATGCCAGTCTCCCCAGTAAAAAGTATGTAACGAGAAGAAGGAAGGAATAATGTCTAAGGCCTTAAGCTGATCCAGCTGATCATCACGGATGGTTTGCGAATGGATCAGTACACTGCGTCGATCTGCTGGTCCTTGTTTCGCAGTCGCATCTTTTACCGCTGCAATAAACTGGTCAATGGCCGCATCACCATTGGCATGCGCAAGCACCTGCCAGCCTTGTTTAAAGGCTAAATTGATATAATCCTTCACCTGTTGATCATTGCTGATTGCCGCATAGCCTTTATAGCTTTTATCCTTGCCTTCAGGCGGCACGACATAGGGTTGTGTCAGCCAGGCGGTTTTGCCCTGAGGTGAACCATCCAGACTGATTTTCACGCCACCAATACGGAAATGCTGATCATAGTGATGGCTGCTGCCCTGTTTGAGCATATAGTCTTTGCTGGTGGTAATATCCGGATAAGACACCACATCTATTGGCAGTCGATTCTGCTTGGCTAAGGCATGCCACATTTCCGTGGTGCCCTGATCTGCCCGCCCTTCCTGCACGGTGGTAAAACCATTTTTCACATAGGCATCTATGCCTTTTTCTGCAATCTGGAACATTACCGCAGGAGACACATCTTTAAAAATTGAGCCAATGGCGCTAAATAAAGCGGATTCTTCTAACACACCATTTGGAACATTTGAATGGGCTTCACGGCGAATCACCCCACCCGCAGGATTCGGCGTATTCTGATCAATCTTCAGCAATTCAAGGGCTTTATGATTTACAGAGGCCAGATGTCCGGATTGATGCAGAATCATCACCGGCTGCTCGGTTGAGACGCGATCGAGATCGGCTGCGGTAGGATGTCTTTTTTCATTGAGTTGCGCATCATCATAGCCATTACCCAGAATCCAGCCGCCCATGGTTTTAATCACAGCTGGATTCTGGGCTTTCCATTGGTTCAACACATTCACCAGTGAATTGATATCCGAGACCTGTCCATCAGGTTGCGGATATAGATTGGCGACCATCTGGTGAAAACCGACCATGTTTACATGACTATGCGCATCAATAAAGCTGGGCAATAAAGTTTTATTTTTGAGATCAATGGTTTGAACAGTTTTATCTGCCAAGCGTTCAGCCTGCTGCTTTGCACCCACAAAACGGATTTTTCCATCTTTCACTAACAACGCTTCTGCATATTCAGGCGTATTGCCCGACATGGTTAGAATCGGCCCACCATAAAACAGTTTTTCGCTGGAACTGACGGGGATGGATGACGTTGCACAGCCTGATAGAACAATTGAAAAAGAAGTGACCCATGCACATTGACGTAGATGGTGACGGTTCATATTTTTAAACCCATATTTTTATTATGCCTTTTCTGATTAAAACTGATTCTATGCCGAATAGAAAGTATTCACTGATTATTTTTGTAATGTTTGTTCAATTTTTTAAGCGCTACAGCACAGAATCTGATCTCATCCCAAAGACTAAAATAATTTTGCCAGTTTGTTCGATAGCTTAATCGCGGCATCGTCAATATAACGGCTATACAACTGCGCCAAAACGATACTGATCAACATCGTAAACAGGCTCGCCAGCAATCCTGCATTTAAATAGGAGAAACCCAATTGCACATGCAAAAGATTAAAGAAGGGAATCCCCATGGCATACAGGATCGCCAAATGAATCAAATAAATTGAAAAAGACACTTTTCCCAGAAACACCAAGGCACGTCGATCAAAACACTGGGCCAGCCATTTGCCTTTTAACACAGCATACACAACCAGAAAGCCACCAAGAAAATTCAGATAATCGTAAGTTTGTTCGCCCAGAAATGACCTAAACAACTGATAGCTCAAGCTACTATTATGTGCCCCGCAAAAATACAGTCCTAATAAAAACAACAGTATAGATATAGCGGTGCTTAACTCTGCCGCATAGAGAAATAGCCCCATTCCCAGGATAAAGCTGAGTATGCCAAGCAATACAGTTTGCGAAATCATGGAAGCGGCTGCAACACTGAGGAGCAAAAAGAGGCCAGATAAAATCGGCTGTTTGCCATATAGGAAACTGGCCAGATAAATCACCAGTGAGCCAAGCAATTCAATTTGCATGGTCCACAACACCCAGTTGTAGCTTGAATCTCCAAATAGAAATGCACCGATACTGCCCTCATAAAGTGCCGTGGTCAGCTGGGGATGAGGATTGGCTAAAGCAGCCCCCCATTCTGAAACATGCGACACATCCACAGGTACAAAACAGACCAGATAAGCCACAATACAAGAGACAAATGCCGGAATGGCCAAACGCGGATAACGCTTGATCAGTGACTTTTTCAGCTGAATGGCGGTATTCTGTTTTTTAAAACTGGACAAGGCCAAGACAAAGCCGCTTAAGACAAAGAAGACAAAAACCGCGCCTGTGCCTGAATAAAAGAAGGCCAAGGGAGAATGATGTAATTGTGCAAAAACAGGATATCCGGGAACCTTGCTCCAGCCAAAATTATGCATTTGGGGAAAGAAGGTTAAAGACAAATGTGACAACACAACGGTGAGACATGCCAAGCCCCGGATACTTTCCGCTGCATTAATTTTGTTTGTGGTCATGCTGAAGCTTGATCATCCTTGATAAGCGGGGATGATGCGACCTTTTATCCAGAGTGTCTAGTGGCCGCTTACAAAAATATCATGCTCGATACCAAGTCATGACATGAGCCTGACTTGCTGGTAGAGCCTGCCATCTTTTGAGATTAGCGATTTAAATAATCTCTTAAATAGTGTGCCGTATAGGATTCGGTATGTTCTAATAACTGGCTCACAGGACCTGCAAACATCAGCTCTCCGCCCTGTTCACCCGCCAATGGACCAATATCAATAATCCAATCTGCCTGTGTCATGATTTCCAGATTATGCTCAATCACGATAACCGTGTTGCCCTGATCAACGATGCGATTTAGCAGCTGGATCAGTTTAACCGTATCAGACGGATGCAAACCTGTACTCGGCTCGTCCAGTACAAAAATATTATCGGTCTGATTAAGCTCACGGCTGAGTTTCAGGCGTTGTCGCTCTCCACCAGAAAAGCTATTCAGGCGTTGCCCGATAGCAATATAGTCCAGTCCTAAATCCATCAAGGTCCTGAATTGTTGCTTTAATTTGGCTTCTTCAAAAAATTCATACGCCTCTGCCACTGTCATTTTTAAAGCATCGGCAATGTTCTTGTCTTTATAAAGATAGTTGAGGACCTGCGCTGCATAGCCTGAGCCATGGCAGACCTCACAGACCATTTCGACATCATCCAGAAAGGCCAGCTCAATTTTCTCAATCCCTGAACCTTTACACTGCGGACAGGCCCCTTCACTGTTAAAACTAAACAGTTTCGCGCTGACCTTATTCTGTTGCGCATATAACTGGCGAATGCTGTCCAGCAGGTCCAGATAAGTCAGTAAATTTGACCGGATCGTTGCAGTTATAACGGATTGATCAATGATTTTGACTTCCGGATATTGTTGCGGTAACACTTTGCTCATCAGTGTACTTTTACCTGAGCCCGCAACGCCCGTTACCACGGTCAGACAATGCTTGGGAATATCGACACGAATATTCTTCAGGTTAAAGAGCCGCGCATTTTTTATGGTCATTTTTTCCGGACTGCTGCGTGGGACCTGTTTATAGTGATTGGGTCGCTGGAAAAACTGTCCGGTTAAACCCGGGGAGCTTTTCAGATCGGCAAAACTGCCCTGATAAATCACTTCACCCCCGTTTTTTCCGGAAAAAGGTCCCATATCAATCACATGATCCGCAATCCGGATCAGGTCTGGGTCATGTTCCACCAACAGCACACTATTGCCCTTGTCCCTGATTTTTTGAATGATCTGGATAATATTTTCCAGATCTTTGGGATGCAGGCCGATACTGGGTTCATCGAAAATATAGAGCAGATCGACCAGACTATTGCCTAGATGCTTGACCATTTTGATCCGTTGCGACTCGCCACCCGATAAAGTATTACTGACCCGATCCAGCGTTAGATAACTCAGCCCAACCAGATTTAGATAATGCAGTTTATTGCGGATTTCATGTAATACCGTCTCCAGCTTTTCATTCTCGATCGAATCGATAAAATTCAGTAACTTAACCACCGACAAGGCGGTGCAGTCGGAAATATTTTTACCCTGTATTTTACAGCTCAGCGAAGTTTGATTCAGACGTTGTCCCTGACAGAGACTGCATTTTTTGACAATAATGACCTTGTCCAGAATATGGCGATAACGGTTGCGCTCTTGGGCTTCGCCTTTTAGAAAATTGCGCTCAAACCGTGGGATCAGACCTTCATATAAGGCGGTTTTTCTCCAGTCTTGGCGAGGATGGCGTGGTTTATGCTGCGCTGCATGTAAGAAAAGCTCCCACTCTTCGGCATCATAATCCTTAAGCTTTTTATCCAGATCAAAATAGCCCGAGTCGGCATAACGGGTCCAGCGCCAGGCATGTGGCTGATAGGTCGGAAAGTCGATTGGGCCTTCATTCAGAGATTTGTCCAGATCCAGAATTTTATAGATATCAATGGTCTGTTCCAGACCAATCCCCTCACATTGCGGGCACATGCCATTGGGATGATTGAACGAAAAAACATGCGAATAGCCCACAAAAGGCTCACCCATGCGTGAAAACAATAACCTTAAATTGGCATATATATCGGTAATGGTGGCGATGGTTGAGCGGATATTTCCAGTCAAAGGCTTCTGGTTGATGATCACGGGAACATTCAGATTTTCAATTTTATCGACATCCGCCACACCAAAATGCTGCAAGCGGTTGCGCACAAAACTGTCCTGTGTTTCATTAATTTGACGTTGCGCTTCGGCGCCAATGGTTTCAAAAACCAGTGAAGATTTACCTGAACCTGAAACACCCGTGAACACAACGATTTTGTTTTTGGGTATTTTTAATGAAATATTTTTAAGATTATTTTGCCGCGCGCCGTAAATATTGATTGTTCTGCTACTCATCTGCCGTCTCGCTATGCTCTTTAAAACCACGATAAGCCAAAAAGAATGTGAGAGATGTAGCTGTTTTTATGAATAAATGAAATTGATGTAATGGGCCACTGGATCGCCAAAGCTGTGACCATCCAGCGCTATAAAACTAGAGATAATTTATTATTGCTGATCTTGCTGCTGCCAACGGCGCTGTTGTAAACGCTCGCCTTCAACTTCACGCTTATTTAGGGCACGCTCATACAGCTTGGTACCGCGTAGCTCAGGTGGCAAATATTCCTGTAATACAAAATGTTCAGGATAATTATGCGGGTAGAGATAATCGACCCCATAGCCCTGCTGTTTCATTAACTTGGTCGGTGCATTGCGCAGATGTAAAGGCACAGGCAAGTTCGCCGTTTTTTCTGCCAGCTCCAGGGCACGGTTAATCGCCAGATAGGTACTATTACTTTTCGGACTGGTCGCCAGATAAACAGCGCATTGGCCCAAAATAATCCGTGCTTCTGGCATGCCCACCGCCTGTACTGAACGGAAACATTCACCCGCTAGCAACAAGGCATTTGGATTAGAGTTACCAATATCTTCCGATGCGGCAATCAACATACGACGTGCGATAAAGACTGGATCTTCACCACCTTTCAGCATACGTGCCATCCAGTACAATGTTGCATCTGGATCACTACCGCGAATAGATTTGATAAATGCCGACACCAGATCGTAATGCTGCTCACCGGATTTGTCATAGCGGGCAATATTTTGCTGCGCCACTTTGACCACAATCGCATTGGTGACCATATTTTCCACGTCAGGCTCAAAAGTACTGGCGATCAGGTCAATCAGATTCAGTGCCTTGCGCGCATCACCCGCTGCGAACTGAATCAATGCATCATATTCTTCGATATGAATAAAACGTTCTTTTAAAAACTTATCCGTTTGAATCGCTTTATTCAGCAAGGTTTGAATGGCATCTGCATCCAGACTGTTCAGGGTATAGACCTGACAGCGTGACAGCAACGCACTGTTCACTTCGAAGGAAGGATTTTCCGTGGTCGCGCCAATCAAGGTGATTTTGCCTTTCTCAACCGCATTAAGTAAGGCATCTTGCTGCGACTTGTTGAAGCGATGTATTTCGTCAATAAACACCACAGGCGTCAACAGATCTCCGCTTTCGGCAATCACTTCCCGAAGCTCTTTCACGCCCGTATTCAGCGCAGACAGACTCACAAAAGGACGGTCCACCGCTTGCGCCAGTAATAATGCGATCGTGGTTTTTCCTACCCCGGGCGGTCCCCAGAAGATAATCGAAGGCAAATGCCCCTGATCAATCATTTGACGTAAAGGGGCATTGTCGCCCAGTAAATGATCCTGCCCGATAATTTCTGACAAATCACGAGGACGTAAACGTTCAGGTAAAGGAATATGCGTATCTGACATCATCAATGGCTTTATGCTGTTTTATCCTAGTCTATTGTGTCTGACACAAATCTACAATTTGAATCTGCACTCACTGCGTCATTCTATTGCGCACTGGTGTGCTGAAGCAGTTGCTGGATCACGTGGTAGCTGGCTTTAATCCGTTCTTCATTCGGGAAATTGGTATTGGCCAACATCACGATGCCGATCTTTTGTTGCGGGATAAAGGCGGCATAAGCACCAAAACCG